>Ga0116231_10002077_pt1 | contig 41905 bp, 23 predicted proteins | sample S1TSphgellanicum_2_FD_89695 | JGI IMG/M metagenome (GOLD analysis project Ga0116231, IMG submission 89695) | Host-associated microbial communities from peat moss isolated from Minnesota, USA - S1T2_Fd - Sphagnum magellanicum MG | ecosystem: Host-associated > Plants > Peat moss > Unclassified... | reverse complement strand
GCTATGAATTTTAATTAGCTTTTAAACAACATTAGCATAAGGGGCAAATATAACAAAACTATTGGAATAATTTGTCACTAGCCATTCTTCACCATAAACAAAACTTGCAATGTTCTTATTCACCAACAATGATGCAAGTCTACCAATGTTGTATACCTCCACAAGTTATATGTATTGTGCATGAAACTTAAGGAAAAAAATAATGCACTCATCATTAGGACCCAAGCCATCAACTACAACAAAAATGAATGACTTTGCATATCACCCCTAGATATTAGTCACAACCATTTCCAAACCATTTCCAAAATCCCCAACTATTCCAAATTGTTCAAAATCCAAAATCAACACAAGATTTCAAATATTTGAGTCAAGTAAAAAACACCACAATCTTTATGTTATTTGGTGCTAGGTTTTAGCCTTTAGTGACCTATTTTATTAGGGTTTAACTTTTAGGGTTTGAAAATTAGGGTTGTCAAAAAGTTATAATTCAATTTTTATGGCTAACCCTAAGGCTAGTAAAAACACCTTGGGTTTAACTTTTATTATTGCAAGTTTTGTTTATGGTGAAGAATGGCTAGTGACAAATTATTCCAATAGTTTTGTTATATTTGCCCCTTATGCTAATGTTGTTTAAAAGCTAATTAAAATTCATAGCAAGAGAACAAAATGCGAAGTGTTTGCCATCAATTTTGAAATAATGTATTTAAAGTTTATTGTTTTGTTTGTTCACAAACTTAGTAGGAAAATACTTTAGGTTTAAAACTAAAGCTATTACATATGTCCTTATAGGTGGTTGGAACCTTTGTGATGCCAATTGGAACATCATGCATTGAAAGTGTCTACAACAAATGCCACTTGCCTTCATTGACAAACAAAAATGTTAGTCATTACTATATTATAATTGTAAATGTATTGTGACATTTGATAGCCAACCTCACATTAGTTGTAAGATCAAATATGAGAGTGGGGAGGGCTTTGAGGATGTACTTTGTGACTTTTTTATCAAACCTTTGTTTGGTCACACTAATAGAAACCTAAATCAAATAGGTTTTTAAAAATCCTATTTTATTGTTGGGTTTTAGCCTTTAAGGTTGAACCCATTTTATTAGTTCATCCTTTGAATGATAATTGCACTTTGGAGACTCCGAGTGCACCTACTTATATACTACACATATCACAAACAAATTCATTTTGCATTCAAATTATGTTCCCCATTTTATAATTCCATCAAAATAAATTATTTTATTATTAAAAGGCAAAGGCCTGCATGTTTGTGACACCTTGTTTACCATGGATGTTATGCAAGGGAGGCATTATTATTGTTAGGGCAGTTCACCTTTGACCATGCAAAATCCATCCATGAACAGTCTTTCATTCACAAATTAATTCATAGTGGATGAAGGTCATTCACCAATCCGCACTTTTTATCCATAACATAGCCATTCTCAGCTCTTAGGGGTTAAAAAGTGCAAGAATCTTAATTGGATTTATGTAGTAGAACCTTCTTCATGCTCCTTTATTTCACCATTCCCACTTTCAACTAGAAATTTAAGAAATTTGATTGGTGAAGTGTAACTTCAAAGGGTGGGTTCACCATCAAAATCAGCTCCGAAATGTTAAGACCAGAAGAGAGCATACAAAATGCTGGATGGTGAACTTCAAGGGAGTGAATCCAACAAAATCGCATGCCTTCCAAAGATTGTTATCTTTGGTAGGGAATAACTAACCTACCACTTTTAATCATTTATGGTCAGAATTGCCAACCAACAATTACAATTAGGGTTTTAAGGGTTTAGGGTTTAGGGTTTAGAGCTCTTGCACTTGACAACCAATCAGAGACTGAAGCTCATCCATGGATATAACCTCTTCACTTCTATAACAGCTCTCAAGAAGGAGAGAATGCACTCAAATATAAACTCAAGGCAATCAAACTAGTAATCACTGCTACATTGTTTCTGGTAGGGCTTCCATGACTAGTTGCCCTGCTCACAATTGTCCCCTCGGATATTCAATTTAGCTAGTCAACCATTGCCTGTACCTACTTTGATTTCAAAACAGCATGGTTGGTGGCGGTAATGTGCTTGAACAGCTGAGATCTGTGATCCATGACAAACAGGATACAACACTCAGTATCTCTAGTCAGAATGACAGAAATCATGACCCAAAAATCTGCATGATACTCTCCCTCCAAACTCTGAAGAAAATCTTGCTTTCACTGGACAGGCTGCATCATGTATCCTATAAAAATGCATCAAAACACACCAGAGATTGTGAACCCACCTTGATTCAAAATCTTGACCACAAGTCTGACAAGTGTGTGCATATTGCTTGGCCTCTCCCTGCTATGCCAATTAGAATTGTCAAAGCTCAGATCAAAGTGTCCATATTGACTTCAGAGCAACAATTGTATATGGAATTGCAAAGACAACAGACATAATGATTGCTGCCATACAAGCATCACAACAAATTAATTCAGATTACTGAAGGCCAAGGCATAAAAAGAAACTACACTTGCTGTACATGGTCTTAGGCAAATACCTTTCCCTTCTTCATCTTCTTCCCTCTCTGACTTAGCTTTGAACGGTTTTGCTGGGCTACCTCCTTTAGTCTCATAGATTCTTCCCGTCCTTGTTCAGCATTGGAGACTTCTGTGGGGGGTAAGTCATCTGTTCTATCCTCTTTACTGTCATTATCTAATACTTCTCCTTGCGTCTGTTCTTTTGATGCAAGTTCTGCTGCTGTTGCAGCATGTCTGTCAAACACAGCAGCCTGCTTTTTTTCCTGCTTAGCTCTTCTCCTTGCTTTGCCCTTCCCCACACTCTCCCCCACCTCCTTATTTGGATAACTGTCTTTCACAGTGGATTCATCCTGAGAAACTGACACACCTGCTCCTTCAGAAGCAGCAAAATTGTTGGTCTCATTGTCCTTATGTGTGTCACCATCCTCCACAGAAGATACTATCTCAACTCTGTCAGCAGCCACCGCTTTTTGCTTGTTCTTTTGAGAGCTTAGCATAGCAGCAAGAATACTATCTTCATCCTCATCATCATTCTCATCCTTCTCACCATCCTCATTAGAACAATGTCCAGTGTCATTGTGTGAAGGAGGTGGTGAAAAATGTTCGGTAAATTCTTCGATCTCTATGCTGCCATTTGCAGTTCCAGACTCTGACCTCTCTGTAGACACATTAGTGGCTGTATTCTGTCTTAAGTGTGATTTAAGCATAGCTGCAAGCATGCTATCTTCATCATCCTCATTACCGTCACTTTCCTCATCAACAGAGTCAGACTGTGGATGACTTTGCTCAAGGTCTACAACTTCTGGCCCATTCTGCCCAGTATCATCTTGTTGGAAATTGCTGTCAAGTTCACTTATATCATCAACCTGCAACAAATGATGCAGAAATTAAGTAACATGGCCACCAAAACTGTGTCTGCACAGAGACAAGGCAGGTGAGAGGAACAAAAGTGCATCTTTGGGCTAGAGAAATGATTATCAGAGATATAAACGCCCTGTCCAACAGAGCAGAGGGCTTCAAAATCCCTGTCAGAGATGAAAAGACAAGGACCATAACAATTCAGATCTCAGTTCTATGGTCCTCACATATACCTCTTCTTCAGAGTCAGCACCAATGGTGGTCTGCCTGTTGTCAATCTCAGACATTGCTTCACGTTCTTGCCTGGCAGCAGGAACCTCAACTCCCAGGTGCCTCCCCAGCATTTCTACTTGTTCATCGTCTTCCAAGAAGGCATCCTTCAATGCTGAAACTCGTCCTATGTGTTTCTTAGATTGTTCATGGTTCTTCCATTGCTTTGCTGATCTAAAATGCTTTCCACAAATTATACAATGAAATTCTTCAGAGTCATCTTCCTTTGGAATTTCTTTATTTTTGCCAGCACGGTCCCAATCATCCTCAAGGAAGCCATCATCTTCACTCTCATCACTATAATCATCTTCAGATGGTTTTGTCCAGTCTTGCTCCTTATAACGTCGGACCTGCAGATATTACCAAGCCAAATTAACAACAATGTCACCAGGTGATAAAAAAAATTCTTCACGTATTGAGAACTTCTCCCTACTTATGCTTTAAGTCAACCTGAACAAAATTCAGAAATGACCCCACATCAAGGTTATTCAGATATCAGATCTGACAACATATAAGCAAACATGTACAAGAGGAGACCCACCCTAAAAAACACAGAAAACTAAGTAGCAGTTTGACCAATAGCAAAAGCCACATGATTGTTCAGTGACCTTCTGCAGCAACCTCAATGTTTGACTGGTGACCAGACATCCACTGACTTCATCACCTCCCAACAGCAGGTGAAGGTCAATATCATATGTTAACAAAAGTGCTGAGTTCCTGTAAACAGCAGTAGCAGTGATGGGAAGACTCAGTCATGATGCTGAATAACTCAGCAAAAAAGCATTAAGGACAATAACTCATGAGTATTGGGAAATCTCCATAATCACAATTAAGAAAACCAGGAAAATGCAAAAAAAATTTCTTTGAAGTCAAAGAAAGACTTCCAGATAAGGACTGAAGAACCAGGAAGAAGGAAAACACAGAAGGGTAGTACTTGAACTTGTAAAACAAGCTAGCAGTATGAACAACAGTGACAGTCTCTCACTTGTTCAGGGACCATTGACACAAATTACCCATTGACTTCATGAGCTCCCTACGGTGGGTGTAGGCCAGGACTCACTTACCTGCATACTTAGTCTGGAAACAATAGGAAGACTCTGCCCTGATACTGGCTAGCACCTAACCTAAAAGAGAAAGACATTATAAGGAGACTAAGAAGAAAGTGGAACACCACAAAACACCCAAACAAGGGAAGAGGACAGGAAGCATGAAAGAACCACCAAAAAATTACAAGCAAGATATTTTAAGGACAACAGGGGCTATTAAACAAAATCTGCAACACATCTCAGAATCCTTAACCCTGGGGGCAGCTCTAGAATATTTGCAAACTTTGCTGACAAAGCCCTAAAGGGCTCTTCTGTGTTATATGTAGAATGAATTCCAGAATGAATCTGACTGACTGACATTCACACCACTCCACCTGTTCTTGTTTCTCTTTCTCAAGTTGTAGTTGGCGCTGCTTTCGCATCTCAGCTTTCTCTTTCTGAATCCTTTGGAGCTCCAGCTGCTTTTCCCTCACTCGTTTGTCACGTTTCTTCACAAAAGCCGCTAATTGTCGAACAGAGTCACTATATTCCCTTCGCTCTCGTTTTCTGATCTTCTTATTCTCCTCCTCCATCAGCCTGCGCACCTTTCTATTTGGTGCTTGCATGACATCATACTCATCACACCATCCAAAGTCCTTCTCAGTTGTAAATCCTTGCCAATAGTTATAAAATGCAGTGACATTTGCATACGGTGTACCAGGACCTCCAAGATCTGGAGCCTCTCTAACAGATCCAGTTCCATAAACACGAGCAAACATCTGCTCCTGCAGATGCACTTTCTTGAATACTTCACCATATACAGCATAAAATCCTTTCCCAGTCTCACCAAATCCTGAAAAGGCAGTCGGTGAGAAGTATGGCCAGACATTGAACTCAAACTCGCCTGGAACTGCATTTGAAGAAGATGATGCAGATGAAAGAATAGCAGACCGATGAGAGTCATACCAAGCTCGTTCTACTGGATCTGAAAGAACTTCATAAGCTCGAGAGATTAACTGGAAACGAACTGTTGCTTCCTGGTAAGCTTCTGGATTGGCTCCACTTTGCTGGATTTTGTCAGGGTGCCATTTCATAGCCTGTTTCCTGTAAGCAATTTTCAATGCATCGGGGGTTGCAGTCCGTTCCACTGCTAGGACATCATACAAGCACTCTTGCAGGCCTTGCACTGGTGGTGTCATGGCGAATTCTCAACCTGTTACAATACTCACTTTTCTCACCAACAGGAGCTCTCAATCATACTCCATCAAATACTGTCCTACAGACAACATCACATGCAAAACATTGTCAGACACTGCAAAAAAGTGGATACACTGGAGGCACCTGATGAAGGTCCAAATCACCAGTTCCACAGAAAACTGGCAATGCCCATATGTCCTGAATTGTCAGTTTTCTCTTGCTGTTTGTGTCAGTTGACTGCAATGCTCATTCAGTAACTGCTTGAAGATGCAAGAAGCTGTAAAACTCCTATCTGTGCTCTCTCACAAGAAAACTCTTAAGCAATAAGTCTCAAAAAGAACAACTCCAAACGTTTTCTTTTCCCATCAAGCAATGCTCTCTGTCCTATCACACAATTACAGAATCCTCACTTTGTAGACCAAAAATGTCCTGAAGCAAGACCAACATTGTGCAAGTGATCAAGCAAAAAAACAGATCCTTTCATGCTTCAAGGCTTCGAACAAAAAAATGAGCAGAAATCTCATTTCAAAATGAAAATAAACAAGGAGTTTACGGAAGCACATAAATTGTCCAGGAAGCCAGAAACCCTAGCTGGATTCTCGAGGCGCCGAACACAACAACAACAACAACAAATGAAGAAGAACTGAAGACCGAAACCACAAAGAGACTGTGCGTTACTTGAAACCGGATGCGCTTCACCCTTGGCATTCAAGACACCTGCAGCCTTCTTATGCAGGACATAACAGATGTGTTCTAACTATCAATTCTTCCCTGCAACAACCAAAACGTTCTCAAATAGATCCCCCTCTTCATATCTTGCACGGCAGAAACGAAAATCTTGCCGATGCCCATTCTTGTGTGCCACCCATTACTCCGAAGTGAGGAACCGATCAGCAAACATCAAACACGCCATGAAACTTTGGTTGGCAAAAAAAAGAGGTCTTACCTTTTTTCTTAAGTCTCTGAGAAGCTACAAAGCTTTTGCAGCTCACTTTCTGTCACAGCTGTTTCCCGAGGCTGCTACTCCTGCACCTGTTTGCAAAAGCCTGCTGCAAACTTGAGCTCGCCGCCTGCAACAACAATCTTTCACCGCGTGAAACAAAGCACTGAAGCGCAAACTACAAACGCCGTAAACCCTAAAACAAGACGGAGCTTCTTCTTCAGCGCATCTCACCCAGGAATCGAAACCCTAAAATTTCTGTGGATGTTCTCTTTGGGTGTTTGTTTTTTTATGTGTTTAAAAGCATGTGACTTGAATGCCATGTGTATTTATTGATTAGTGAACTTGATTAGAATGATTTATTTAATTATTTATCACATTGAACATTTAATCAAATTGAACAAAAAAAAAATTGTTCACTTTGATCAAAATGGCTAACTGATTTTAATCAAATGAAATATTTATCAAATTGAACAAGTAATTAGGTTGAATAAAAAAATGTTCACTTTAGTTAAAATGGCCAATGGATTATAATCTAATGAGATATGTACCAAATTGAACATCAAATCAAGTTGAAAAAAAAATGTTCATTTTGTTCAAAATGGCCAATGGATTCTAGTCAAATGGGATATTTAGTAAAGTTGAACAAAGCAAAATAACATCTTTGGTCCAAATGACTAATCCTATATATTAATTCACTACGTTCGTCAGTGTGTCAGTCTTTTACTTATTTCTTATTTCTTTTGATTCTTGGCCCCTTTTTCTTTGGTACCCTCTTTCTTCTTCTTTTTCACAGTTTTTCTTTCTTTCTGTACATAGCTTCTGTTTTTTTAACGTCATTTCGCTTTCATTACCTCTCTGACGTAATCCCATTGGCTCCCGTTCCTTGTGGAGTGTTTTGGGGGGTGGGGGAAGGGAGAGCCCGGTGAAGCACGGGGCGAGGCGTGGCGGGCAGGGGGGGTGGATGAGCGGGGAAGGACCGGGCGAGGGGGGGGCCAGCACGGGCCGGGGGGGGCACGGGCGGGGGGGAGCTCGACGAGTGCATTATGCACCGGGTTCACACTAGTGGTTTTATAATCACATTGATTGTTTTATTGTAATAAATGACTCGAGTTAGCTAATCATTACCTAGGTTAAGTAAGTAACAATAAACCTACCTACTTATTACTTAAGTTAGGTAGATAACTAAAACTTATTTACTTACATAAGCTTACCTATTTACCTACTTATTTGTTACTACCTAGGCTAAGTAAGTATGCCTAAGTAGGTAGGTAATTTAAGCATATCTACCTATTTAAACCTACTTACCTACCTTATACCTAGGTCTACCTACCTACATACCTTTTATCTCTTACATATTTACATACCTATTTCTCTTATGTACCTACACAAATAATGGTTTGAAATAAAAAAACTTAACAAAAATTGTCATACCTTAGAAATGTAATCCATTGGTAAAGACTAATTTTATCATTATGAAGGTGTGAGGTTCAATTCCTTATATTTATAACCTATGTGTATGCTTAAAGGATTAAAGCAAATAGGTTAAGCCTAGGTTAGGCTTACCTACCACCTACCTACATGCTTACCTTTTTTTCGACCTACGTAAACCTATTTTAATAATAATCCAAAAAAAAAATCTAATTAAAAATTGAACCAATCAAATGAACCATTGTCTATTAATCAAAATGATCAATCAAATGGTTTTTTCCTTTGACTATAAAAAAAACCACCACAATCACAACAATGAGTCCAAATTGCCTTGTGCATATTGATAAGGTGGTTTTTTTTATGCTTGTCATTATGGGTAATTTTTACTAGAAAACACAATTAAAAAAATGTTTTTGTAATAGGGACTTTTCAATATAATCACAAATTTGATCAAATTTTGCATACCTAATTAAATAATAATAAATTGGTGGTTATGTCAATAATTTAAAAAATCTTTTTGATTTCAACTTGTTATAAGAAATCACAATTTTTTAGAAAGTTCAACTTGACTAAAATGTTCATATTGACAAAAAAGATGTTTACATTGATTAAATGCCATGAAAACTAAGGCATGAAAAACATGGTTATTTTGATTTGTAATTTTGATTGAGGTGACTTTTTTAACCAACTATCAATTCAAACGTCTAGTTGAAAGGGACAAAAAATTTGAAATGGTCAATCATGATGGCTAAGGCTTAGTCAATTTGACCATACCTACCAAGAAATGTGCAGCCTAATCTACATTTTTATTACATAGGAAAATAATAAGTAGGTAAATAAATAGCCTAGGCTACATACTTGGCTTATAATATACGTACTAAATCCTTCACAAATGAATATATGACCTTAAACCATGTTTATTTTTATTTCCTAGGATAGTGGATGTTATAGTATAATTATGGAGTTCAAAAGGATAATGCACTTGAGAGCTTTTATAAGTTATGTTTTAAGAGGTGTTGTGTGAAAGCAAGGATCATGATATGGATTCAACAAATCTGATGTTATATTCTTGTGTAGACCAATCAATCATGTTGAACATTGCCTATTTTATTACAATCATGTTTTTCACTTTTACATTTTGCCTCCCTTGGACTTTGAGGTGGGGTTAAAAAAATTACATCCTTTTCATACTACTCTTTGTTATCTTTAATGATCTGGGTGTGTTTCAAAGTCTCCGATAAAACTTTGCTCATTTTGTTGATTTGAACTTGGGCATGATGATGCTTTTGGTTGTTAAGCATGATGATGCACAAAAACAACAAAACTCAAATTGGCAACCTCATGTGCATTGTATCCCATAATTTTTGCACAACACACAACCGCCCATGTATTATTGACTTCGTTGAATTCAAAACCCTAGTGTGAATGTTTACAATGTGCACAAATGGAAACCTTGTTTGATATGCATTGGTAATTTTTTAATCAAATGTAAGGTTTCATCCATGATCTTTATATATTTCATCCATGTGATCTTGAATTGCTATATATTCAAGAAATATATGTTCAAAATTATAATTATAATTGCAAAAATAATGAAGACCTTTCCATAAATATTCATTATTGTCCATGACACCTATAATCCAACTTGCAATCAATCAAATCAAAGTTGTAGTGAGATAATATTTTTGTGTACCCCAATTGTGAATGCATGCACATCCAAGATGGTTGGGTTATTATTTTCCATCCCCCACCCATAAAAAAAAAATTGGAACTATAAATAGACAAATAATCATTTAGACCAATCAATCATTTGAACTAATTAATTAATTTAGCCAACCAATAGAGGTGCAAATGGGATAATAAGAGTTGTTAATAATGTTTAAACAATTCTTGAATAGTTATGATTATGCATTGGATGACAATGTTTAAATAATGGTCAAAAAGTTTTTTACACATTTTTGTAATGTTTTTAAAGCACAAAAACACTAGTTGCGAATTTCAAATGTGTTGAAAGGTTTTTTTATATTCATTGAATTACTTTCAAATTCATCTAGATGCTAAATTTATATATTAGAAAGGGCACACATCACAAATACAATACACATTTTAAACATTAATTTGATGTATTAGAGTTGTAAACATCAATTTTAACATTGGTTATGAGAAAAATAACTCCTTTGTCTACTTTTGTACCCATAACAAGTGTGAAATGATGTAAGGCCTTTTGTTGGCCACAAATGTTGACACAATCATTCCACTAGCCCAAATTGGCATAATAATTATTATACTTCTTCCAAAACATCTTGGGTAGTGCACCACTTGAAGGGCTTTTACATTGTCGCATTACTAGGCATTGCAACAATGGACTTATTGCAAGTGACAATGGCATAAACCTTTTGGAAATGAACAAAATCAAATCCAATATGAATTGTTGTTGACCAAGTTCATAAGGTTTAAGGTAGGAAAATAAATCAATAGTGGTTATGAGTGTAAACTACCTTCTTTTTATCGTTTTACCATCCACTTAGGTATCTAATTCTCTTTCTTCCTTGTACCAAGTTAGAGCATGAACAAGTTTATTGACAACATGTTTTTCATGCTTATGGTGTTATGTGATTACTTTTATAAATAAGAATACCAAGTTTCAAGATCAAGAACTATGCTATTATTGTTGGATGTTTAACTTGTTGGGTGGCAAATGATGCATCTCATAGTTTGGTAGGGTCACAAATCAATCATTTTTGCTAGATTGTTCACTATAAAGAAGGCCCAAGTAGTTGTAATTTGATTATGAGAAACCAAAATATTTAATTTTTTTTATAATTCCAAAAATTGAACCTTCCAAATTCATGCTTGTTTTTTAGCAATAAGATCTTCATATAAAGTGACATGGTTATTGCTCTTATGGCTATAACCTTTTCCCTTTCTAGGCATCAACATCCAAAAAAACAAAGGGGTATTTAAGAGTTTAAAACAACACTTATATTTTGAAATAGCAAAACGAACAAATCTAATTCTAAGGATTACATATCTTACTTTTATGGTAAAAGGTTTTTAACAATTGGAAACTTGAATTAAAATAATTTAAAATCAAAAATTTATTTAAAGGAAAGGGGTTGAAGAAAAATATAGATGACAATAATAACATTGGGGTGTAGAACATGTGAGGACAAAGAGGCCTTCCAAGTTCTCATCTAGCCTTTTTTGCACATGTTGTCATTGAACAAAAGAACTAGGAATGAGAGGGCGAACATTCCATAATATGCCACCATTATTGACTAAAAGACAAAATACCCATCATAGATGGCATATTGCAACACTTTTCAAGTTTCAAATGTAAAATCAAAAATGAAAAGGAGCAAAAGAGAAAATTTAGATGAATTGGAGTTCAAATTTGCAAAGCAAAAGCTCAATGATTAAACAAATGAAGAAAAGAAAGTGAAATGTCTTTAGGCAAAAAAAACCACAAAAAGGTTCATAAACAAATTTTTAGGTTGTTTTTTCAACTAAAGTGCACATGAGTGCATCACCTTTCAACCTTGAAAACAAAAATTGGCAAAAGATGAAAATAAATCTAATATGTACAAATTAGTTTAAGGTTGAAATTAGGAGCTCCAAACTTGAATGAATGCACACAAGACCTTGAAGCCTTGACAATCCAAAAATTGGAAGGCACTTAAATCCGAGTTTCCAAAACACTGTAAATGTTGAAGTTGGACCTACAAACCAAAATTTCATCAAAAGTTGGTTGAGTCATTAAAAACATGAAACATAAAGGAGGTTTAAGAGTTGACAAGAATTGACATTGCTCAAAGCATAACAAGTTGTGAGATTTTGGATTACATTACACGTGTTGCATGTCACATTGTGACTTTGAGTTTCAATCTTGTCAAGATTCAATGAAGTACACATCACACAATACCTACACCATTACTCTACACATTTCAAGTCACCTTGAAAACAATACACAAATTGTATTAAATGGAACAACATAAATCAAAGCCTTGTCATTTGAAGCACATCGTAGCATGAACAACCATTACAAGAAGAGAACACCACAACAATCAACCATCAACCAAACATATTGATTGTAAAAACACATGCATCTTTGGTTGAATTTAAGTGATATGAAAAACTTTAAACATTGAAGTTCAAATAAAGTTGAAATAGAAATTGAAGGTTGGAAATAAAAGGTAAGTAATAATTTTTTTGTAAAGTCATTCAAACATAGGGCTAGAACCTTGTGTTTGCTCAAAACACAAGTTGAAATACAAAAATTGACACAAAAGTGTACCAAATAGTGCATCGACATACAATGGGGGTTGAAATTTAGCTTCAACTTTCAAATCTTGTGAACTTCATCCTTGTTATAAAGTTTTTTCTCCAAATTTCATTCGCTTTACAAATAACCCTCATTTAGAGATTAATTAGGTATAAAAAATTCGTTTTGAAAGTTGAAGTTTCGAAGTGTTTTGAATTTTCGAAACAAAAACGTAAATAATAAATTAAGTCCCCAATACATTATTGTAAAGGTCTTGAAGTGTAAATATCAAAAGTGGATTCACACTTTGCAATATTTGGAGTTTTGAATTGAAAGTTATTGCCAAAAGAAAGTTCATGAATCAAATTCACAATTTGATTCTTGACCATTAAAACCGAAGAACGCGGATCAAATGACTTTTAATCAAGGTGTGCAACATGGCATTGGAAAAATCTTGTCGTAACCAGAGATCTTTATTTTTTGCCATTTTCTGATGAGGTGTTAAACATTGTAGCAGGGTATGAAGCCTATTCATTTTTAGATGGATACTGAATATACCACTAGATTTCTATAGTCGTTGAAGATAGATATAAAACAACTTTTGTAAGAGTTTGGGGAGCTTTTGTTTGGATGGTGATGCCATTTGGTGTTAAAAATGGGCCATCAACTTTCCAAAGAGCTATCAGCAAAACCTTTAAAGAATATTTAGACCAATTCATGAAAATATTTTTACATGATTTCACGGTGTATATTGATACGAAGAGTCATTTGATGAAGCTCATGTTTTGCTTTCAAAATTGCAAAAAATATATAATCAATTTTAACCTAGAGAAATGTGCCTTTATGGTATTTTCAAGATTGAATTTAAGGTTCATAGTTTCCAAGGAAGAAAAAAACATGAAACCCCAAGAAGGTTCATGCAATAATGAATATGCTAGTACTTATAAACCCACAACAAATTTAAGTCTTTAATGGTATGGTTCAGTTTTATAGATGTTTCATAAAAAACTTTGCCTTTATCATGGCACCAATCACAAAGTTGGTGAGGAAAATAATACCTTTTATTTAGACCACAAAGTGTTAAGAAACTTGGAATCAGATCAAGCAAAATTACGTGGAAGCACGAATTTTAATACCTCCAAATTGGTAGTTGGAGTTTCATGTGCACACAAATGCATCATTATTGGCAGTAGGTGCAATGTTGGCACGAAACCCAATTGGTAAGTATGACCATCTTATAATATATGCCTCTAGACTACTAAATAAAACAAAGCAAAAGTATATTACCATAGAGAGAGAAGCCTTAGCAATGGTTTATGCTTGGCATAAGTTCAAACATTTTTTAGTAGGAAACAAATTTGTTTTTTATGTAAACCACATGGCTTTGGTATAATTGGTTAGTAAAACATAGGTGTTTAGAAGGATAGCCAGACAATTGTTATTATTATTCATGGTAGTCTACATGCCTAGTAGAACACATGTAGTTACCGATGTTTTATCCAAATTACTAAGTAATTCAAAACCATTGGGAGTCATAAATCAAGTTATGGATGCATCATTATTTTATGTAGAACCTATATGGATGTAGGAAGTAAGAAATTATCTAAAAATAAACCAAATGCTAAAAACTTTGAACTTAGTTCAAAAACAAAAGTTGGCCAAAAAAACAAAACCCGTTATTTTGAAAGAGCGAATAATGTATAGAGTGGAACAAGACAACAAAATGCACAAATGTTTGACCACTTCAAGACCACAAATTGTTTCGAAAGAGCTACATGAAAGAGTGACAAGAGGACATTTTATTGCATATATTACCCCAAAGAAAATTTTGGGTGCAAGATATTGGTGGCCAATTTTATTCAAGGATACTCATGAATTTTGCAGAAACTATAATAGTTATCAAAAAATTGGAGGATTAAAAGCAAAAAGTTTGGCCCAAGTTGATAACAACACTTATAGAAGAACGTTTTATGAAACGGGGTCTAGATTTTATGGGTCCAATTAAACCAACAAGAAGACTAACAGGAAAAATAAATAAAAATTGGTAACTATAAATTATGCAACTAAGTGGGTAGAAGCAAAGGCACTCAAAACCAATACTGCAATAGTTACAACCAGATTCATGTATGAGTATATTTTGACCAAATTTGGATGTCCATTGACCATAGTTACATATCAAGGAATACATTTCATCAATGACACAATAAAACATATGAGAAAATAATTTTTGTTAAAACATGTTAGTTCAAATACATATTATCCATAATGAAATGGATAAGTAGATTATATTAATAAAGTCATCGAGAGATTATTGACCAAGTTAGTCAATGAGAAAAGAACAAATTGGGATGAACATTTGTCCATAGTTTTGTTTTCATATAGGATTGCTTACAAGGTGGCAAAAGGTTATATAACTTACCAATTAGTCTATGGTTTACATCTTTTAATGCCAACAAAATATGTTATATCGGTTATCAATGGGGACCATAAAGACGTAGAACCAACCAAAGTACTAATTGCAAGAATAATAAAACTTGAAAAGTTATAGGAAAATAGATTGGAGGCTCAGAACAATGTGGGAGCAAACTAATGGAATAGATTTCTATGGAGTCAACAGAAAAAACATAAAAAATAAGTTCCAATTTGGAAATGATGTTTTATGGTTTCCCAAGGGAGAAAATACACACCTAGGCAAATTCAAGGAAATATGGTTTGGCCATTCAGGGTATAGTATTGTTTACTCGATAATATTGTTTTTCTTATTTCTATTGACAATTTTGTACCAAATCCAGTATTGGTTAATGTTAACAAGTTGAAACCATACAAACATGTGGATTAGACATTGAATTTGAGGTTCAAAAACAAAAATGACTTTATGAAAAACTTTATTACAATTCATAGGTTATTACAACTTAGAAGGCTTCAACAACAAACAACAACACACCTTACTCCACATGGAAGAGATAAAATTTACCATGTTCACCAACCTAAAGTACACCACTATAAAGTTAATATTGAAGGAACAAGGATGAAAGGTTGTATTAACATAAACCCCATAACCCTAATTTATCATACCCAATTTGATACCTCCTTGGTATTTCAAACTCTAATATTGGTCTCAATCCAAGCATCACAAAACCTTGGATGAGGCTAGTCTAATCTTTGATACCATTGTTAATACCAAGTCAAAACTTATATATCATACTAACATTGTTGCAACCTATGGGACACAATGTATTTGTCTTAGCCCATCATTAAATTATTGTTATACATTCAAAATATGAAATGCACTTCATGTACGCACTTATTTTTTATTATCAAAAATAATGAAATATTCAACTTAGGACTAATTGATACATATTTTGGAATAAATCAATATTTTGTCAATTGAAAGTCACAAGTATAGTAGTAGGTAGGTTGTAGGGTTCATCCTCATTCTAGCAAGTTCAAATATCTAAGATTTTGACAAATATCAGGTAAAGACATGCTCCAATTTTTTTAGTGTAAATAGGAGGGCACCTTACCCAAGGTTATTTTCTTCCGCTAAAGTTAGGGTGTTTCAAAAAATGTCCGGAATTTTGGATAGAAACTTCATTAGATCTACAATTATCGACCAATGATAAACTTTTCACAAAAATAGCTGTTGCCTTCGGCCTTCGGCCTGACAAGGTTGAAGGCTACGCCTTTTATAATTTCTTTCCAATCTTTATGGGTGCAATAAAGGTCTGGGAAGAAAGTAATACGAACACACCACTAATACAATTAATGAGGCCGAAGGTAGATAGGAAGCAAATACAAGAATTTGGTAATAATACGGTTAATAAATTGATAGCTTTTCATTTTACAACATCAAGTAAATTCTTAAAAATGTGGGAAAGCTTGCAAGGACTTAAATCCTCACAAACATTAGAATTTGGATTAATTTAACTTTTAATTTGCCAAGAATGGGCGTAATAGCAAAATAAAAGAAAAAAACCAACTGAAGTAATTTGTCCAATAGTAACATATGGTGCCTCTCCAGGTTGACATCTAATTTAGCCTAAAAGTAAGCAATCTGCCAAAAGCAACCAAAACAATTTTTGGTGAATTGGTCGAAAACTTGAACTACGTACGTATGATGTGTTAATAAATGGTAAAACAAATAATGACACAAAAACTAGTCCTATGGCAGCTACACCCCTTGATTTATTAGATATACTTTGAAGAATTGCATAAACTGATAAAAAATACCATTTTGGCATTATATGAGCTGGAGTTGACATGGGATTTGTGGGTATGTAGTTGTTAGGATGCCCCAAAACATTAGGTGCATAAAAAACGAAAATAGAAAAAAATGGCAAAAGCTACCCAACCTACTAAATCTTTTATGTAGAAATAGAGATAAAAAGCTATTTTATCCATAGAAGAATTGATACCTAATGGATTATTAGAACCATATTGATGCAATGCAGCAAGATGAAGAATAATAACGCTAGCTTATATAAAATGGAATAAGTAATGAGGGCTAAAAAAACGATTTAAGGTGGCATTGTCTACAGAGAAACCACCCCAAAGCCAAGTTATTATAGTGTCTCCTATTACAAGTATTGCTAGAGAAACCACCCCAAAGCCAAGTTACTATAGTGTCTCCTATTACAAGTATTGCACTAGTTAAGCTTGTAATGTCTGTAGCTCCCCAAAAACTCATTTGCCTTAAATTGTTTCGGTGGGCGTTTCAAAAAATATGAGATGCTTGTTTTGGTGGGCATTTGTTTTTTTTTAAAGGCCTCACATATTTTTTCTTCTTTATTTTTTGGATTTTTTCATCATGAAATACTTGCCATGTATCACGTGAAAAAAAATAGAAATAAAAATTAGATTATACTGAGTGAAGCTCTTGGCTATGGTCTTTACTAGAATTGAGCATGCACTCAACTTCACCTGGCAAGAGCTGCTATCTTATATATTAAAGCTACAGTGTCTGTCTATTTGTTTGTCTGTTCGGGCAGTTTCCAGGCACTGTCCGGACCTTTGTTTTTGTTTTTTTGATGGGTTTTGTTTTCTGTGACAGTTATTACCCAACTGAGGGGGGGGGGCCAGCACGGGTGGCGGGGGCAATAAAGCATGCAACATCAAGCTTCACCCCATAACTTACCATAAACCCTAATTTTATTTATTTATTTATTTATTTGGTTTGGTTTTGGCCAAACCTTTCAAGGATTATTTCATGTTGAACATCAGTCCCACGTATGGTATCCAGCTGATATCAATAAAAAGCAAGGATCTATGGGGCTGGGATCCGGGTAGAAACAACCTGATCCGGGTATACAGATGCATCCATTTGGAGCACTGTTTTTTGGGTCAATTTTGTGAATAGTAGCCAAAGTGGCAATGATCTACAAGAAGATTGAGCCAGATCTGGCTCCAAATCTTTTCTTCTTGCTACCTACTTGAACCATGCACAGAAATCTGGCGAGTAATATTTAATTTTGGTCTAAATATGGCAAGTGAAAATCTCAACCAAAAAAAAATTTATTTTAGCACTTTTAATTTTAATATGGCTTTTTGGCTATAGATAGCCAGCTAAAAAAGGCTGATTTGGAGTTTTGCCATTTCAGGCGGATCCATATCTTGAATGTGCGGTTGCGGAAAAACCCTAATTCCCTTCGACAAGGGAAACGCAGGACGAGCTTCTGCGGGTTTGCAGGGAGGGTTTTGTGCGTCCGCGCGCAAGCGAGAGCGAGAATCCGAACGTTCTGTCGATGGATTGCAGCAGCAGCTTGACTTGCAGAGAGTATCGGTCATCATGAGTGGGAAGGATCCGCACGACTGGCTTCGAAAGTCCACACCTTTCTCGCGCCTCATCAACCCGGAGCTTCACGCCAAGCCGAACTTGACGGTGGGTGCCATCGGAACCGGGATCTTCGTCTTCGTCATCGCTAACCTCGCGTACCAGAAGTACAGTTATGAGCGTAAGAATCGCGTCCATTCCAAAACCTCGCCACACCAAACCCTAGAACTCGTGCTTTCCGACGACGACGACGCTCCCCCAGCTTCCTGATAATAATACCGTTGGAGATCCACAAGCGGCTTCAGATTTGCTCTGATTTTTGGGAGGTGAGAGAGCTTTGTATACTACTGGATGGCTACAGAACTTCTGAAAATCATTGTCGTGATGTTATTGTTCATATTCAAAAAACAAAAAAAAAAAAAAAACGAATCCTAGAGACATAAGGTTGTTTTGCTTAGGTTTTAGGGTTTGGGGTTTAGGATTCTACAAGTACTGTGGTTGGATTTCTTTCTTGACCCTCCTCCCTCTTTGGTGATTTTACAAAGAACGTTCCTGTTGCAAAGAAGATTTTTTTGCATATACTGAAATGGTTTTCTGCATGGAAATTGGTTCAGAATCTTCTTTTTGGCTGGGAGAAAAAAGGAGAAAGCTTGGGAGATGGTGGTTTTGACGTCTGGGTTACTGTGGAAAATTTCAATCTTTGTTCTTTTCTGTGTCTTGTCGAGATCAAAAGCAGACGAGAGCTCCAAATGTCATAGTAATAAATGTAAGTTCAACTCTGCTTTTGCTGATGGATGTTTGTGTCTTCACAATTCTCTTCACAAGGTAACCCTAGACATAGCAGATTTTAGGTCAGAAGTTTGGATGAGGGAATTATGAGCTTGTCCTTTGTCTACTTTTTGGATCTCCAATGGGTAACAAAGCTGGGAGGTCACAGTAATAGAAAAAAAATTAAGCCACTTTTGGTGTTGTAAAGTGTTTCTAATCTTCTTTTTGTTTGTGTTTCTTGTCTAATCTTTCTTGCTCTGGCTTTCTTAATCATATGTAAGAAGAGATTTCTTGATTCAAATGAGAGTTTAGTTTCTTGTCTAATCTTGTGTTTGGCCAGCTCCTCGTGTGGTGAGACATTTGGGTGAGCTGGTGCAAGAGAACTATGGGCGGCCTGGATTGTCACACATTTTTGTTGCTGGGGCTAATGATGATGGCATGAAAGAGGTGATTATTTCCTCTTTCTCTTTCTGTTCACTTCCAGTTTCAAGTCCAGGGTTTGTGGAAGAGCAATCAGTGAAATTGGAGTGATGCAGTTGCTTTGGAGAAAACAGATCTGTCCAATGTCTTTGCTAAATTCAAGAATATAGACTTTCTGGAATCCATGAGAAGAAAAATTAATACTGATTGGGCAGTCTGTGTCACTCCAGTGTTGAGTGAAAATGGTGAACTCCCGGACCCAGTATTTGGGTAGTTGATTGAGAGTTGTTGTGTTATAGGTGGTGCATTTGATACTGTAGCTGTGGGCATTTCTCACAATATGCAACTGCAGATTGAGGTATGGATGGCTACATATGCACCAGGGTCAGGGACACCAATTCATCGGCACAATTGTGAGGAAGTTTTTATTGTTTTGATGGGTGGTGGCACCCTCTTTTTGGCTCCTGCATCCAATGCCTCCTTTCCTGGGAGGCCTCAGATGTTTGCTATATACCCAAATTCCACGTTTATAGTTCCTGTGGACTCAGTGCACCAGGTGCTATGACCTACCCTACATTGACAGAAAAAAATGTTGTGCAAAGTTTTGCTCCACATTCAGACTATGCAGTTGTGTAATGGGCAGTTTGTCTGCTATCTGATAATGAAGGCCCAGCATCTGCTCTGTTGCTAGTCAAGAAAATGAACAAGGTCAAAGAAGGCCAAAATATATAATACGATTGAGGAACAATGATTTCTCAGGCGGTCTCTTTTGAGAGTGTGGGAGATAGTAATGATGAAAAGTCTAGAGGGGAAATCGGCAGCTAGTGACTGACAAATCTATAAACAACAGCATATAACTCACAAGGAATGCCATTCTTGCTGTTCTTTGGTGACCTTGCATTGAATACTGTTCTATCTGGTGGTGGGTCACTTTAGTAGCTTGTCAAAGTCTCAATACTAGTGTGGCCTTATGAACTTGATTGTAATGCAGTTTGTGACAGGCTTGTGTATGCCATCATAACTGCAGGTCTTGGTTGTTGTCTTTTGTCGCCAAATATGAAAGCTGTATTCCTCTTGGATGTGCACAGGTGCGTAACACAATGGGTTCAGAGGATTTGCAGGTGGTTATTGTTATATCCCAGCCTCCCATGAAAGCGTAAGGCAGCTCCTTCCAACCTCTATAACTGAACAGCCAAATACAACACCATGAAAGTATCATTTCATTTTTTTCTCAGAGCTATCAAATTGATTTCCTATGTCTTTTGGTAGCAGATTGTGCAAAGCAAAAATGAAGAAAAAGATCCTGCACTTGGTTTCACAAGCTTTTTCCAGATTTGTATTTATGGGTTCTGAAATGTGGACAGTACTTACTTGCAGGTATGTATATAAGGATTGGACTACAACCCATGATGAAGCTGTGTACCACTTTCCCTATTTTGAGAAGAAGCTTCCTGCTACATCCTACCCTATTTCAGAAACTGATAGTGCAATACCAATCACATCAAGAACGGATGATCTGCAAGAACTGGTTATTGATGTGGATCAGACATACTCTGATGAGTTGAGGTGATTGATAGTGGAGGAAACCAGTAATGGATGATATTGGATATGACCAATTCATTTGTCTGATGTAGATGGAAACCTTTTTGTACAGTAGATGGAGGTCTGGTTCAATCCAGTGCGAATGATCCCAGATCAAAGTTGTCTATTGCAAAGAAACTCTATAAATGACAGTTTGCATTAAGTCTACATGAAATTGTATATCCTTGTGAATAAACTACAATTCCAGCTTCAAGGTGTCATCTATAAGGTCACACCCCTCTGTTAACATTTTTCATGATGTTATGCATATAGATGTGGTTTGTTGTTTTGCAATCCTAGAAACAATGTTAATAGAGAGGGGAGGTGCTGAAGGCTTTTCCTTGAAAATTGCCTTTTAATTGTAGTTGTGGTTCTATCAGTTTGGGCCACTCTTTGGTAAAGAACTACTGTGTGTGAATTGTTTTGACCTGTAATTGTTGCTCAAGGAAGTGTTGATTTGCTTGACTACTTTGGTTTCTGGGTTGGAAAATTTGGATTTATATTGTTTAATGGATCAGAGAAACCCACTGTTATCAGTAGTTAGTAAAGGAAGTATTGTGGAAGTCACATGATTGTGAATAATATTGCTTCAGGAGTTGGTAAAGGAAGTATTGTGGAAGTCATGCAATTGTGAAATATATTGCTTGAGCAGTTAGTAAAGGAAGTATTGTGGAAGTCACACAATTACTTCAGGGACAAATACATGTACTGATGGAGGATTCTTTCTTCACATGAATGCAGCAGGGGCAATTGATCTGACAGGATCACTGCCATCACTCTTCTTGTTCAGTTCACATCTCAATATGACCTGGATGATGGTGCTATCACCCTGAAAATGGGTCATGGTTAGGAAGCCTTCATAGTTAAAGTCCAGTGTTTTGACATTTGGTATCCAACCCATTGGCAGTGAGGACTTAGTACTCCTCGAAAGTAAACATGCTGTGAAGAGAACTAGTAAAACATGTGCTATCCTCTGTCACGCTTGCTGTATGGCCACACTGGCAGGATTGTCCAATTTCCCCAGGTGGGTGGTGCAAGGTTTCTTCTTGGAAGTCTGTGATTGCCATCTCTAGAGGGATAGGTAATCACCCCAGGTCAATCACAGACAGGTTTGAAGCAGAATCTGGGATGGATTTGGTCTCAGGTTTTATGGTCAGCAGCAGCGACAACAACAGCAATTGAAGTAAATTTCCTTCGCGAACTTCACTGAGATACAGATCTGGCTGTGTGTTGTGTCAGGTTTTATTTTGGTCATTACAACAATAACAGCACCAACTACGGCAATGTTTTTTTTTGGGGGGTGTTTTCCTCCCCTTTTTCCTGAACTGTACTGAGATGCAAATCTTGTCGTGTGTTGTATGTCTTTGACATAGAGTCCAAGGATAAATGCACGGAGAAGGTGGAGATGGTGGCTCAGACATTACGCAATTGTGGTGGTCAGCCCAATCCAGCACCACCTTCAACAGACTGCAGTTTCCAAAAGTGTTCAAGACCAAAATGACAGAGAGGTCTTAAAAAAAAGGTTTCCTGCCCATTTCCTGAGAGAGAAGATGAATGCCAGAAAAAAAAAGGCATGGGAGCTCCCAAAGGAATTCTGGGTCAGAGAAGAAGACCATATCCCCAAATCTCTGTGACTCCAACTTTCTGCATATTTACAGGTATTGATGACTTCATCCACTATTCCCCCCACATCAATCAACAGAAATTGTAGCCCGACATCTTGACCTGAAAATTTATTTTCACCTGACAATTTTTCAGTGAAGCAGATGGGCAGGCAGATTGTATTGCACTGTAGATAACAATATCGCGCTACCCAGGAAACGGATTCTGTAAACCCACATCTGCCAGTGCACCATCTGCTGGAAACCAATTATGACTCAGTTGTGGATGAGTTTACCTTGGTAATCTATTGCACCTACCTATCGTGTATACCATCTATGGTCCTGGCGTTGGGTCCTTTGTAAAATTTTCATACCAGCCTGGTAGGGTCTTTGATATCAACGTACAATTCCAGCGCAAGCTTGTATAGTACAATGCTGATACCATCCCACTTCACCCTCACACAACTTGGTGGGGACTTTGGTCCAGTGCTTCTGCAAAAATTCCACGTTGGGGGCAAAATGGAAACCCTGAACCCTAAAAAAAATGAACCCTAAACCTTTCGCCCACATAATGAAACACTGACTTTTTATTGAAAAACAGATTTGGATGTTCCTGTCGACTGGTCAGCAGGATCTTGTGTTGTAAGGGTGGGGTGTTCCCAACCGATGGAGAACACACGAGTATGGGAACCTCCACATACCTTAAACAAAATAATCTCATCTTTTTCTTTCCTCCATTCTTTCCTTCTTGTTTTTTTTGAATTTTCCTGATCTGTACCTTTCCTCCTTGTATTTCTGAAATTTCCTGATTTGTCCCATCAAAAAATCTTTCCACAGGAACATGGGGATGTAGAAATATAGCAAGATCTCCCCCACCACATAACTCCCTAAGGATCTTCTGCTAGGGGAGATCCCTCAAAATACAAAGAGATATAAAAAGAGAAGTTTTTACGATTTTGTAAGTGTCATACACGATGTTGTTAGGTGTGAGAAGTGACAAAATTATACACTTGGACAATTTTTGGCCATTCTTTATGTATCAAGGTAGAAGAAATTATCAACAGCAGGAGTTTTGAGTTCAAATCCTGAGTTTAGGAAGGCCTAAGAAATTTGTTTTTTTAACTCAACCCATCATCATCTCTTTGAGGATTATTCAATACTGAACTGCTTGACAGGTACAGGAGTTGTTCTTCTTGGATCTAAGTGTATTATGTACCTCCTTGCGGATCACTCAAATCCAAGTGGATACGATATGATACGGTAGTCATTTTGCTTGGATCTATGGGATGATCACATGGTGTTGCTCACAGCTGGAATTTTTGGTCTCCTAAGATAAGTCAGGACAAACAAAGAGTTAAAAAAAACCCTTCAGGATATGTAAGAAAAAAGAGTGGGAGTAGGATGTTGGTCAGACATGTGTGCACCTGACTTGAGTTTTCCCTTGCTTATATAAGGTACAGGACCACCAACTGTAGCTTACCTGTACACCTTGAAATGTAAGGGATACAAGATTATGTGACCCAGTACTTAGTGCCCACCTGGGTTTTAAAAAAAGAAAAAAAGAAAAAAAATTATTTATTTAATTTTTCCAATTTTGTGATGTAGCCAAACTGGCTATCATCCACAAGAAGTTGTAGCCTAATTTGGCTGTAGACCAGATATGAAAGTAAACAAAATTCTAAGAATCTTTTTATATATTTTGGCCACCCTGCTGGAACCTGTTGTAGAACTTATCTGGCATTTAAAAATATTTTTTTGAAATCTGGCGAATTAGGGCCATTCAAAAAACCAAAAATCCCTTGTTTGTGTCAAGGTCACTATTTCAGGTAAACCCTAAACCCTAAACCTAAAACTAGGACTCCAAACAGATGGGAGACTTCTAATAGCACCTGTTTGCAGTCCCAGTTTTAATTTATGATTGACCAATCAGCAAAAGGGATCGACATTCAGATCATGTTTATTACACTCTTCTCTGGTCGGTGTTAGCCTTTGCTGTGTCCTTTACCAGCCTCAGCAAACAATGCAACATTGGGGGGCCAAAAACCATTTTGTTGAGGCAAACCAACATGTTCTAACTTTTCTTCATGCAACTGTAATTCACAGGGTAACATATAAAGCACCGGTGAAGTTGCTCTTAGTATTATTGACAAACTGGTAGCGAATGTTAAGTGGTTAGTATGTAGTCAGGTAAGTAAAGAAGGCACTCAGTGACCTACTAACTAGTTAAATGCATAGTGGATGGTGAGTACATAGTTGACCACTGTGGTTAGCTATGGGATAGGAATAGGATGAATTTGTTTTTCTGTCCACACAGAATTCATCCATCTTGGTGCGCTGATGATGATGCGCTGGTTCACTTTGGTCGGCTGGTTGTACTCTGTACCTTCTAATCACCATAAAGGCCATTTATAAGTTAAAAGCTGACATAAGTCACATGCTTAAGTAAGAAACTTTAAAAAAACAAAGCACTTGGTGTGTTGCCCATCACCTTGACAAAGAAAATGGGCCATGGGTAAGTAAAAAATCTGCCATACCTCACAAGTGGAGAGGGGCCACAGCTGCTTCTATTAAACATTATACATATACATATTTATACTGCACAAATGTTTGAGACAGAGCTGCTTTTCTGTCCATTCGGTGGCACTCAGAAAAGCTCTAGCAAACGTATTGCAGCTCCAAGTAGGTTCCTCCTACCTTGTTTGGGTACAGCCTAGTAGGTCCTTATATACCAGTACTCATAACCGGGATTATACCCGAAGTGACCTGTTCTACCAGTGTTTGGGCAGTTATAAAAACACAGGAACAGATCCCTGGTGGTTATCAGGGGCAGTTTTTAAAAAAAATTCAAAGAACCAGTTCTGATATATATATATATAACTATGGTTTTCAAATTTTGAGAAAAACTGAATAACTGCCTATAAAACAGATGGTTTTTGGCCAGTTTTTTTTTTTACACTGGTTCTTTCATGAAAGCTGCTAGTTCTTTGAGGTTTATTTAAATAAAAAAACAAAGGTTCTTTGATTCTGATTTTTAAAAAAACCCAGAATCAATGGTTCTTGGATTCTCAAATATTTACTACCTATGGAATCGATGAATATAAACAAAATCAAATACCCCACCCAACACTACTATGTACAAGACCAACACTGGTTTTTGACATCACTAAAATAGAAAGTTGGGTTTACAACTAACATAACCATTTTCACCTCTGTCAATTTTGTCATCTCATGATACCCATTTTGCAAATCAAATGTAAAATAACTCTTCATTAAATAGTGTACTACAAGGGTAGTAACAAGTTTGTTGAATAATCCATTAATTTCCAACACTCCATGTTCAAAAATAGAATATTCTTGACTGGTCAAAAGATTAAATTTTTTTTTTCCCCGCCTTCACCAAATGTTTCTCTTTGAAAAAATAAATATATTTGAAAATTTCAAACATTTCTACTAATAACATAATTAGCGTGGAAGCTGCCAAGGTACAACAAAATCAGAAAGTTTGTCAATCACATTCACTAGTTCTTGTTGTTTTTGTTTTCTTTGTGATAGATAAATTCTGGAGACAAACCTCACCCCTAACCACCAGGGTAGCTCACAGTCCTCACAGTGCATGAGAAGAAGAGATACACAGCTGTGGAATTTGAACTTCCAACCACCAGCTCTGCAAGCTCACTCTTAGCCACTAGGGTAGCTGAATGTCCTCAATTAACTCATCACATTGTGTGTCACCATATTGAGACATGCAGGCGACCCTGCCAAGTTGATGATTGACCAGCTCCTTCTCTGAGTAACTGATTCTGCAGGTATCATGTTAACTCGGGTGTATGATTTTCTATCATATTCTCTTTGGGTTTTCTTCATTTTGCAAATTAATCACTCCCTTTTTGAAACTGTAGAATTCAGGAATGTTAATTGTACATAGGGTACTGCCCTTGGAGGGGGTGGCATTCCCAAAAGAAGCACCCACCCAAGGTGAAGTCCAGAGACCCTTATTGCATGGGTGCCTCACTCTTAGTGCGTTACCATCTCTTGTAAAGCACTTGCAGAAAGTAGAATAATTTTTTTTCTCAGATTGGGTGATAGGTATGGATCAGGTGTAAGGGACAAATGTGAAATGCCTGCGGAGTGGGCATTACAGTTTTCAAAATGTCCTGCCCTTTGTCAAGGAGAAATTCTGCTGGATAAGCTGCCCTCCAGATACACTAGAAATTTTCTGCTGGTGCTTTACAAGATTGAAAATTGCTTTGACTGACAACCAACTGTGACCTGAAAGGAAGTGAACTGGATATCATAGTGTGAACGCAAGGAGTTTTTAGGTTTTCATTTTTAGCTTCAGTTATTGTCAACTTTTTGTGTAGCGATGGTGAAAAGTGTTATGTCGTTATTCGTTTTCTCCAGGATAGCCATAACCATAACAACTTCAAAAAAGCATGTGAGGGAGGGTAGGAGGATTTGTTTATTTGTGTGTAATGCAGAGCTTATCAGTCCAAAGCTACAGATGGTTTTAAATGGAGCGGCATTGAATGGGGTTCGGGAACTTGGATGGTGCAAGGCAGGATAAAAGACTAGATTTGGAAGCAATGTAGCAACTAAGTGTTTTTTTGCAAAATTAGTTCCAGGAGATAGCAAGTTCTTGTCTAGGTTGGTAGTTGCTAAAATTGTTTCCGTTGCACCAGTAACTACTTAGTGGCAGGCATGTAGTGTAGGTAGCAATGTTTTCTATCAGAGGTTGATGCCAAGGCTTGATGACAAATTGAGGAAGTCTGAGCTATAGTTAAATGGGCATTTACAGTTGATTCATTTCTGCATGAGTGAAAGCAAATTTATCGAATTCCTTTCAATCTATGTGATGGGCCGGGTGTTTAAGTGAACATTAGAAACCTCAGTTGGGGTATCCTTGAGTTGGACAAAATGGGTGAATTGAGAAATAAATTTGGGAAGTTCATAAAGATGCATTTGTATCCTAAATCTACACCAACATCTACCATACCTAAGTGGTTCTAACTAGATGAACCTGGTGAATATCATTGGCACCAAGGTTCAAACATAGGGTTTAGGGATTTTAGAGGTGAAAGATGGGGTATCCTTGAGTTGGACAAAATGGGTGAATTGAGAAATAAATTTGGGAAGGTCATAAAGATGCATTTGTATCCTAAATCTACACCAACATCTACCATACTTAAGTGGTTCTAACTAGATGAACCTGGTGAATATCATTGGCACCAAGGTTCAAACATAGGGTTTAGGGATTTTAGAGGTGAAGTCTTTCAATTGGGGAGTTGGGGTGTTCTTTTGCATCATTTCATAATAAGGGATGGGTTAGCAACTCAACTAGACTAAATGAACACTTAGAATTCTAACTTCAATGTTATACTTCTATAGATTTAGACATTATCATGTCTTTGGATGATCTTGTTTATGAAGTATTAGGTGGCCTCAGTTATAATGAGATAGGGCAAGCATCAAGATTGTGCCATTTGGGAACCAACACATTAGACTTTTGGAATTCATTCTATCAATTTTACAATAAAACAAATTATTAGTATTTCTTTGTATGTCTTTTTCGTGATGCATATAGTTGGAACCATTAGCATTTGTATTTCTATAGATAGTGCTTGTGTTGAGAATCATTTCTATACAAGAGTTTTTTTGTCACCTTTCTTTTGGTTACACAACCTCCAAATTGCACATTTTACATATACGAATTCTTGGTCAATTTGTTCATATGCACATGTACATGAACATGGCATCAGTATGTGAGGAGGGGAGAGGAAAAGACAATAATTGTGTTGTGAAGGTATCTAAAATGGCACCAAATCCTCAATGGTTATTAATGTGATTCTCAATTTCTGTTATATTCAAAGAATTAGGGAAGTACTTTTGATATTTCAAAAAATAAAAAATAATGAAACCTAGAAAACTAGGGTTATTTGCCAATTCATTCATGAAAATCAATGTTTCTTTGAGTTTTTGAAATAACAAGAATGAAGGGTTCTTCAATCTCGATTTTGTTCCCCCCCATACTAGCTCCTTGTGATATCTTTTTATCTCTCAAACTCTTATGCTGTCAAACTTTTTGCACCATCTAATTCCTAACTTTTAAATATTTGCACATTCCATGACAAGAAGTTAGCTTGAAGTCTTTTGGACCCATCCAAACTTGATTTGCTAATTAAATCTAGATCCATTAAAGCCCAACTAGGACATTGTTTAAATGTAAACTTTTTGAAGTCTAGGGCCTTGATGCCCATTACTTCAATGTGGTTCATGGCCCAATTGCATAAAGTCATTCTTGACACAACTTCATTTATCATTAGTAATTAAATAATTATTAGGATGCCTTTCTAAGTGAATTAAATTAGAATATTATTTCTAGTAACTAATATTACTTTTATTAGAATTCTTTTTAGAATTAATTTATGATTATTCTATCCCATGAAGGTAGTTCATTATACTAGTAGTAATATCGTTAGATTTAAACACTTCCATTCTAGAACTCTCCTAAGATTGTTTTGTCATCTTACGATAACTACCATTTAGTGATGGTTCTATCGTCTCCTAACGCCCATGGTGTTTAACCAACATAGGATAATTTTCTTCTATTAACATCGATGTCTATAGTACCATATTCTAAGGAGGAGGATGAAGGTGATGTTAACACACCATTGGAAACTTAGGCTGCAAGAGGCAAAAGATTTTTGGGAATGCGTTCTCGCTAGACACCCATTGATCTAGATGAGGAGATGGAAGACATTGAAGAAGTTGGTGGGATGACTACCCAACCAAAAACCTCCCATCAACTAGAAATTTCACTAACTCTCGTACCAACTTTATGATTTTGGAACTTAGGGCAATTTCATCCTAGAAATCTAATACCTTCACTAGGAAAGTGCACTCTGGCTAATTGATCATCAGAAGTGTCAAGTTAGAAGAATAAAAGTAGAACGTGGAGTCCAAGTTCGGTTTGGCCTATGTAGGTTTATGGTGCAAGACTTGGACACTAGAATTGAATCCCACACCTGAAGGTACTAAAACACCTACAACCCTCTTTAGTTAATTACACCATCACCTAGATTGAAAAATAATTTCAGTAGGGGATATATTGAAATTAAATATTCCATAGGAATTTTTTTTGATGGCATTTTGCCACACAATTTAGGAGAGGCAGCCGAAGATTGTCACCCCCCCTAACATTTCCTTTTTGGTACGAGGTGGACCTTTTCCACCCCTTATCGAAATCGAAACAGTAATGGCTCCTTTAGTTATGTCTTCATTATAATCTTTGGAGGACCATTTACTCCATTCTAGAGACTTTGCCCAAATTGTGGGCAACATATCAAAGGCTTTTCAATTGGCCACAACCAAAAAGATGTTGTAGAAGAGATGTTGTAAAAGAGCCTATAAGAGGTAAACAATCTAAAAGGTCATTTGAAGCAATTGTAGACTACCAACCAACAAGATGCTTTGACCATCCAACATCTGTAGACTAAGCTGCAAAATTTGGAAGGCATGAATAAAAGAGTTCAAGAGTTGGAAACTGAAAATTCTAACTACCAGAATGAGTTATTAGAAGTCCACAAATGGTTTACTAAAATTGGTAAGACTTTGGGCTCCATTGATTCGGAACGAGCTATGTTGAAGCAAATTTTTGAATAAGAGCAAGTTGATTGGAAGGTCGTTGAGCAATCTTTGAGCTTAACCGAAAAGTAACTCAAAGTAACAAAGGTGAAGGTGGACCAACTAGAGAGCTAGAACAAAGCATTTATTGAAAAAATGCAAAAGCAACAATTGGAGTTGTAATGGTCTACTGAAAAAATCCAGTTGTTGTGGCAAGATGTGGTGGAGATGAAGCAAAATTTGAGCATGGTTCTAGAGAAACTCGAAGCCTTAAAGATGGAGATGAGGAGATTATGATAGAGGGTTGAACTTGCCTATCTTTACCACAACCAGATGGAGGAGTTCAATAACCTCAAGATGGAATATGCCTTTATGAAGGCATAACTCTTCATTTATCAACAAAGTAGCAAGTTGAACCAAGCACAACAATGGGAACTACTCAAGGAACAAGTAGGTGAGCTCATTCAAAAGGTGTTTGAGTCCTACTGAAAGGATGAAGAATTGTACCAACTACACTTGGAGACTTATTGAAAGGTAATGCCTTACTTGGTTATGCTTCCTTTCGATTTTAACAAAACGTAAGTTTAATTTGGATTTATATCCGAATTCGGCACCCATAGGACTGAGGAGCAAAATGAAGGTGGGGAGATGGAGATGGATTTGGTTGTTGCATCAAAATTTCATCCTATCGAATTGGGCATGGTTTTCGGTATTGGAACTATTTCTGGTGCTATTGACATTTTTGGCAGAGCAAAAGGGGCTATACTAGTTCAAGCCCCTGCCCCTAAAAAAATTAAAACACATTATGATGGCACGATTGATTTGACACTTTTTAATACAAGAGTGAAAGACGGACTTAAGGCTCTAGTGGTTGGAGTTGGTATGGAGGGCAATGCTTCTATTTCAGTACAACCATAATCAGTTGTTGTCCCTATTACTACTGCACCAAGTTCTTCTACCACACTTGTAGATGTAGGATTAGATGTTAGGAAAGAAATTGTAGATGTAACGAGGGTAATGATTATGGAAGCATAATGTAGAGAGTATAGATTGTAATTATGAGGATGTAATCCAAATTAGAAAGGGGCTGATGTTGAAGGTAGATTTTATCGAAATTGGATTTGTACCAGAGTTTTACCAAAACTAAATTTTCCTTATTGGAACTCATTTACCAAATTTGTTTCTACTAAAAACCTTGTTATTGAAATCGATTTTTATTACCAATTCAAATTATGTTATATTTAGGACCAATTTTTTTGGGGGTTGGGCTAACTACTTGTTCCACCATGTCCGACTTTGTTTTTTGGAAGTACTTAAGGCTCTATACCTTTGAAAAGTATAATAGGGCAATATTTTTTTGAATAAAATTAATTTTTTCCCACTATATTTTTTTACATTGAATTCTATGTGTTGATTACCCTTTCTATGTTCTGAGTATTCTAACTTTTTGTATGCAAGGTCTTTTTTTTTGTATTTCCTTCAAATTTGTTTCAGTAAAAAGTTTACAAGGTTGTCCTACTAAGATTTGACAGTCCTTTTTGTGTTGAAGCTTTTCGCTTACCTAAGGAGAGTAAGAAGATTAAATCTTCTACTCCCTTATTTTGTTCCTTTCAAAACCCAGTAGTTCATCAAGTGGCCTTAACAAATTGCTACCATTCACAAATGTGGTTGCAATCTTAAAAACCATTATGACTACATTTCTATGACTATGATATATGTATATATATATAGACAAATTCTATGTTGCCACATATCAATATGAATTTAATTTAAGATTTTACTTTTCAATTACTAGGTGTCACATGGCAACCTAGAGTTAAATATTGAATTACTTGACTTAATTACATGATGCCATGTGGCATGGAAGGTAGGTCGTCTAAACTAGGGCACCTAGATTAAACCACCTAGGTTAAGGTGATATAGATGAAGCCACCTAGGTTAAAAATAAACCTAGGCCATGCAACCTATGTTAGAACCCCTAAGTGTGATTAGGTTGTAACTGAAAGCTAGAACCCTTCACCTCTACTTTGAGATTCAAGTTGTCAACCATTGCACCATAATTTTGTTTTGTAATAACATTAATTGTCACAAAATTATAAACACAAGTTTTAAAATACTAGGTTAACTTAAGCCATCCTAGGTTGACTAAAGTGACCTTTGTTAATTTAAGCTACCAAAGTTTAGCCTATGCTAAGCCTAGTTTATTTAGGCTAAATTACATTTAAATAGGTTAAACTAGGTCAAACTAATATAAATTAGGCTAAACTAGAATAAATTAGGTTAAACTTGACTAAATTAAGATAAACTTGGTTAAATTAAATTATTTTGGATGAATTTTTAAAAATTTAGTTAAACTAAGATATTTGGTTAAACTTGGAGCCCTAAATTAAGTTAAATTAGTATAGTTGGCTAAACTTGCTTAAATTAGGTTAAACAAAGTTAGTTTGGTTAAACTTTAGGTTATTTTGGCTAATATTTGTTAAAGTAAATTAAATTGGTTTTTTTGGGTTAAATTTGATTAAATTAGGTTAAAGAAGGGTACTTTGGTTAAATTAATTTAAACTAGGTTACTTTGGTTAAACTTTTCAAAACTAGGTTAAATTATACTTTTAAAATTAAACTTGGTTGAACTTAATTAAATTGATGTAAATAAGGCTAAACTAGACCATTGAAAATAAATTAGGCTAAATTAGACTAATTTTGGTTCAATAAAGCTAATGTTGCTAAACTTGGCTAAACAAATATCAATTTAGTTACATTTGGTTAAAGTAAGTTTGACATGATTAAACAAGGTTAAACTTCATTAAACTAATATAAATTTCATTAACCTTAGCTAAACTTGGCTAACTTGATTAAAATATGTTAAACTTGATTAAACTTGGTGAAATTAAAATAAATTTGGTTAACCTAAGGTATTTAGGTAAATGTAATTTAAATTTGACCAAATTTGATTACATTTGGCTTACCTAAATGAATTTTTTTTGAACCTCATTAAATTAAGTGAACATGATTAAATTATTGTCAATTAAACTTGGTTAAACTAAAATTGATTAAACTTGGTGAAATTTGGTTAATTTAAGCTAATTAGGCTATGGGAGTTACATTATGCCAAATTAAAATAAAACATATTAAAATAATATAATTTAGGCAAAAATATGTCACTTAGAACAAATTAAGTACATTAGTTTAAACTAAAGTTAAATTAAATTAAACTTGACTAAATTTAGTTAAATTAAGCTAAACTAAGGTATTTAAAAACTAGGTTAAACTATAGTAAACTAAGTTAAACTCATTTTAATTAGGCTACAATATGCTAAACAAAATTATTTTGGTTAAAATATATTTATTTAAACTATTTAAGTTAAATAAAATAAAATAGGGTGAAATTAGGCACATTATGCACTTGTTGCATATTGTAGCATTTTAGTAGATGTTGGTGTATTGTGTTAAAGTATGTGCAAGCCCCATTCCACCTACATATATTCATTTGTTGATTCTTTTTTCAATAATTAAATTCATTTTGTTAATCAAACATAAAATATCAATTTATTTAGAAATATTGTCATAACTTGTCCAAAAATTTAAACAACACAAGTTTGATCATGTTTGCATCTATTGAGCCCATTATTTGTAGTCGTAATTATAGTCGTATTTGTAGTTATAATCATGTATAACCATATTTGTAATCATATTTATAATCATTATGACCATAGTCATTAAAATGATATCGATTAGAAAACATGTATGACTACATGATTACATTTGGATACTAGTGGCAAATTCTTCTAATCATAAAAGCCATGATTTGGCATTGTGGAAGGCTTAGGTTAATCTAAATTAGCTTAAGTTAAGCTTGGGGTTAACTTTGGTTATTTTTTATTTCACTTTGATTAACCTAACCTTGGTTAGTCTAAGTTTAACAAATGTTAGCATATCTTTAGCTTTGGTTAGCCTAGGTTTAATTTAGGTTTAACCTTGGTTAGTTTAAATTTAGCCTAAGTTTAGCCTTGGTTAACTTAAGTTTGAGTTAGGTGTAACTAAGGTTAGCTTAGGTGTAACATAAGTTTTACTTTAATTAATTTAAGTTTAATCTTGGTTTAACCTTGGTTAACCTACAATAACATAGGTTTAGCTTAGGTTAGCTTTTAGATTTAGCCTAAGGTTTAACTTAAAATTTAACTTTTAAGTTTAACCTTTAGGCTTATTCTTTAGGTTTGCCTTTAGATTTAGCCTAAGGTTACTTAAAGTTTATTTGAAAGTTTAGTTTTTAGGTTTAGCCTAAAATTTAACCTTTAAATTTAACTTATGTTTAGGCTCTAAGTTAAGTGTTGAAGCTTAGCCTAGGTTTAGTTTTAAAAGGTTTAGCCTAAGATTTAATTTAAATTTAACGTATACGTTAGCTTAGGTGAGTTAATGGAGGCCTAGGTTAGCCTTAGTAACTCTATGTTAGTCTAGGTTAGCCTAGGTGAGCCTATGGAAGGATTAATTTGTGACCCCAAAATTGTAAGCCATGAAAAAATGTCACCTTGTGGGCATATTTTTTCTTCATTAAGATTAGACTCAATAATGCATTGAAGTTTTGAACATAATGCACCAAGGCTATAGGTCCTCCTTGGTGCAAGCGTAACAATTTTTGCATGTCTTTTAAGATTTGGTTATGAGGAATGAACCTCTCATTCAACTTAGTTTTGAAATCATTCCAAAACAAAATCCACATCAAATTTGGCTTCACATCTTTTTATCTTGTCCACCATTCCATGGCATGGTCTCAGAATAAGGATTGAACCATCCTAAGCCAATCTATATCTGTGTTTCAAAATAACCCTCCAATTGGAGAGCCCATTGACACATTCTTTTGGCCCTCACATCCTTCATAGCGAAGGATTTCAAGGTTTAGGTTTTGATGTGTGAAGGCATCACTCTTTGCCTTTCCATTGACTTAGGTTGCTTCTGTCAAAGCCTCCAATAAACCCTTGTTTGCTTCACTTTGCTAAAGCAACATTGTTTGCAAAATTTTCACAAGTTCCAACATGTCCCTTGGGATTGCCAAGGTCTGAGAAATAATAATTTATGAGGGAGTTTGTGTCATTTGGTTGATTTTCAACTTGGTTTGCTTCTCCACTTCGGCCTCAATCTCAACAACCAACTTCTCCACAATTTTCTTTTCAAGTGATTTCTCCCACTCTTGGCAGGTCACAAAATTTATGGCAAATTCAAACTTTTTCTCCAAAGGTTTCCACTTCTTTTTTCTTTTCAAACCAGACTTTTTTGGGCAAGGCCTCCAACTTGTCATTTGGCTCATTCAGTCCTCTTGAAGTACTCAAGTCCCAACTTGAGTTAAAGGACAATGACTTAGGTTTGTGGACCTTCATTTTGCCCTTGAGCTTAATGAGTTTTTTTTCCCACCCTTGGACTTGGTTTTGGAGGTGAACTCTAAGTTCCCTCCTTTGGACCTATCTCTTCCCACTCATCACTAGTTAAGGTGATAACTTTTGGTTCAACTAGACTTGATCTGTTTATGGTGGTCAGCTTTGCAGCCATATCCGCTTCAATCTTTGCCTTTGTCTTGTGTTTTTAGGGTTTGACCTTTTCCTTCACCTCTGCAATGCCTTCCATCACCCTGGTCACAAGTTTAAAATCTTGCCCTGAAACTAATTATGATGTCCTTTTGCTCATCCTTTGTGTTCACACACTGCCAAGTGCCTCACACCACCTAATTACTAATTATTTGCACATCCCACAACACAAGGTAGTATGGAGTCTTTTGAACCCATTTGGACTTGATTTGCTAACTAAATCTATATTTGCTAAGATGAAACTAAGACTAAATTCTAAACTCCAAAAACTCCAAAAACTCCAAGGTCATGACATCAAAGATTTTCACTGTGGCTCATGGGCCAACTACATAGAATCACTCCCAAGACAATTCCAAGTTGTTGCATAGGGTTTTGTGAGGGAAACATCAAGTGTTGCACTGGGAGAACACCAAAACTGCCCCAAAGAACAAACCCAAGTTTGCCCTCAGACAAGTCTTGAGTCCCAATCCCAAAACCCCATAAACTGATCCATAAGGCGAACTAGGGAGTTGAACCTTAGTCTGCCATGGCTTAGATTTTCACGTTGCCATGGTGGTCCTGTTGAGAGTGTTGCCTTGGGTGAGTTTGACTTGCACAAAGGGGTATGTCACCCCCTAGAAAAGAAAAGAGAAAACTGAGAATCCATCTTTGATTTTAAAGTCTTAAAAAAACCAAAATCAGAGGTTATTAACAAAATCTATTACCTATACAACACTAGTCCCTAAACATTGAGGACATGAATTCGTTAAAAGGGTGTGTCTGTAATGACTAAATCTAGTTACCGGAGTCGTTAGATCTAGTTACCAACGGCGACTCTGCAACAACCATTTCACATAGTCCAAAATTTTGTACTTGAAAAAAAGGTCCAGTTTTTCTTCATAACCTATTGTAGATTTACTTACACATTTGATATTCCTCTAATCCATATGTTAAGTTCAACCTCGAAGTTGTTGGTTCATTAGAGTTATCTGTAAAGTTATGCCCTGTTGGGCCTGAGTTGCCCCTCTCATTTGATGCTTCATCCCCTCTTGGCCGTTGTCCGCAAAGTCATGAAATTTTATTAAATAAGGGTATGAAATACTGAGACTCAGCATTAAATGCACCAGGTTTGAGAACATTTATAACTACAGTACACATAGCAATGGCGGTGATTGGTTGAAAGCCTTCAAGAAAAGAAGGAAAAGAAAGGACACGACAAACTCAGTTTAGCATCAAATTTGCTGCTAAACTGAATTTCATACCCTTATTTAATAAAATTTCATGACTTTGTAGACAACAGCCAGGAGGGGATGAAGCATCAAATGAGGGATGAAACTGAGGCCCAACAGGGCATGACTTTAGGGATAACTCTAAAGTGCAGGAACCCCGTGCCCAGTTCAAAAGACCACCAAATCCAGCAATTTCATTGGGCAACACATTTGTTTTTCACACCTACACAATAACCAATTGAACACCGTCTGTATTTTAGTACACTAATGGTACAAGCCCTTTTCTATGTAAGGACAGGGTTAACACCAGGTCTCACACGTGCACGTATCTAAGGGATTCAGGTGTAGAGATCTCAATGTCAGGGAACAATAATATGACCTAAGTGCATAGCCGTGTGGGATTTGCAGGTTTTACCTGATTTTCTCTATGATTGCACTAATTGTCCAGGTCTCTTAACTGCAGTTTCTGTCCAGACTTCAGCATGAGATGAGCAAAAGACCTTAACTATGGTTTGGTCAAGGTGGATGAAAATAGTCTGTCATCCATCCAAAGGTTAAATTAAAATGGAATCGATTTTTTTATTCACAAACCAGGCAAAGGGTAACTGTGAAATTGGGTAGGGATGATATGCTATTTAGGCTTATAAGGGACCTCAATTGGAAATGATGCTATTGTATTTTTAGACTAGAATGGAACCTCAAATGGAAGGTATGATTTGGTATTTAGGCTTGTGAGGAAAGACTCTCAAAACATGCACCTATTTCATACTCTTGCGAGCCTTCAGGTGTGGTATTTAGGCTTTGACAAATTCAGTCAAGTTGAGGGTTAGGTTATATACATGAGGGCTACATATCATATAGAAGCATGAATGTGAGCAGTGTAATATTTTTTTCAAGTAAAAAAGAAGACATACTAGTAGGGTAAGGTAGAAACTTTAAAATTCACATTTTAAGCATTAATGAAAATCGCAAGCAATATCAACTAATTTTGTGCATAACTTATAGATAAATCATCTCAAGTAATTGAATTTTTGTTTTGAAGATTCAAAAATTGGTGGAGTATCAAACATTAACAAGTTGAATTATTTATCATTAAATGTTTAGGTGAATGGAGTGGAATGGTTGTTGTCTTAAGCCAAATGCACTTACTTTCCACTTTGATACATGTATGGAGTTAATCTATGGTCCAAAGGCTTTGGATTGTATGTCAATGGTTGAAGTATGACATAATCATGGCATTGGGAAGCCAAGTTACATGTTGTATAAAATTTCACTTCAATATATGAATACATAATAAGTAATACTCTTGACCTAGTTGATTTTACATTGAATGAAAAGTTACTTCTTACGTTTTGTGGGATTCATAAGCTCATCAATAATCTAAATGAATGATCCCTATATCTAATCATCGCATGCCATACAAAGTTGATTTTATTGTTTTCTCAACTTCTTGGCAATTATACATCATTCATCTTTGATTTTAGCATTGGAATTGGGGTATGCCATTGAATTATTATGTGAATTACGTCCATTTCCAAGAATGTTTAAGCTCATTTTAATGAGGAAATTTTGATGGATGAATTGTTATATTCATTTATATAACATATTTTATCACCCAAAGAATGGCATTCATCTTATTTCTTATCTAGTTGTTGTAATGGTGAAAGTGTGACAAATGAATAAATGAAGAATTAGATGGTGTCATTGATGTTTTATTAATGGAAAGTAGTTCATAACATATGGAAATCAATACACTAGTATTGTGCAATGAGCACATCTACTTTTGTGTTGCATATCTAATAAAATGATAAAGTTCTATCGTTTGCATATTTAGAATTGAAAAGTTAAAACAAAAACTAATTTAGCCTAACATAAATTGGATTTCATGTAGGTGAATAGTCCAAGTTTAAATCCTTAAATTGGTATGGTCATTTACATGGTGAATTTAATCAATCATATACATGTGCAACAATTGGTTGGGTAATATATTAATTGAAATGTTCAATGATCCAAAGTTTTTTGACAATCATTGTGATTGTTCCATTTTTTTGCCTATGATTTTAGAAGATATTTTAAAAAGAGGTGATTAAAATGAGGTTCCATGACACTTAAATGAATTAGGTCAAACATAAGATTGCAAACATAACTTAAACTAGTGTCACATATGTTATTGACCCAAAGTGTGAAGAAAATATTTTTTGATTTTAAATTAATTTTTAGTGAAAAAAAAATCAAAAATCAATATTTCCACTCACCTTAACTCAAAACATTACAAAATCACCTCCAAGAAATTTCATTCGTTGACGGATTTCTAAGAAGATCAAGATCTTGTTGTAATTGTTTTTCAATTTCTATTTTTTAAAATTTTTTTGACAAAATTATTCAATATTCAATAACTCTTGCATTATAGGTCTAAACATTACAAAAGCTCCTTGGTGCACCCCTACACATAGACACTTTTTAATGGAACCAAGAACATGGTGGGGGGTACCACGGTTTGAGAGATTTCAACATGACAAGCAAAGAAGACAAACTACCTTCCTTAATTAATGTATTTGAAATGAAAGTGAATCTTGGAGTTTAAATTTTGGCTTTTGAATGTGATATCTTTGGATGTTTGTGTGGATGTAAATTTCCCATTGTCAGCGTGCATGATTGATCATGCAATAAGTAAACGTTCCAAAATTTCGCAAAGTTTTGATATTTTTTAACAATTATTTTCGAGTTCTTCGTAGTGTGGTGATTGGTCTATTGTTGTGCACATTCTTTCGCAAGAGGTTAAAATAGGTCTATGTATGCTCAAGTGTAGTTTGGTGATGAATTAATGAGTTAGGTGAAATGTTTAAATTTTCGTACATATGTTGTCACTTTTGGATCAAAGGTGAAATGAGTTCAAAGTTAGCTCTTTTAAATTGTTGTTTTATGTGGTGTTTTCATGCACTCTTTTCCATATCTATATTAACATGTGATTGGTTTAATGTTTTGCGCACACCTTTGCAAGAGGTTGAAAGACATTGGATTACACGTGTGAAGACAACTGAATGCTCAACATTTTTTCACATGTTTTGAAGTTTTTAAAAAATATTGTGTGAAACTTTGTTAGAAAACACCTTGAAAAAAAATATTGAAAGAATATCCTTGATTGACAACCATGATTAATCTAAATGGCTTTAAGCCAATAAGGTTCATCAAAAGAGAAAAGTTGCAACAATGAAATATTGACATTGAAAAAAAGAGATTGCAGCACCCACAAGTCAACTTAATTTGCAATGTTGAATGTGTATTGTCTATCCATGAGTCGTTGAGACAAGAGTTTGAAGGTAGAAAACCTTTTTGAGTAGAGCTGATGAGGAAGCTGAAGAGGCTTTGGTACAACGCATGATGAAATTTGGTTAACTAATTCTACTCAGTACCAATAACAGCTCAAAATGTTTGTAGACGGAGCTAAACTTGGGATTTGGGAATGGGTGCAAGAAGCATGGATAGTGATCACCGATGCGGCTCATTGTTGGACAAAGTGACCATTTATGGACATGGTTTCAGGCTTTGGTAGTAGTGCAAAGGGCATGATTACAGATGCACGAAAACCTGACCTGAAGTCATACATACCATGGGTGGTGGCCCAACCAGGGAGAATCCAGGAGTGGTGAGGTTTTTTCGTTGACAAGTCCACATAGTAAGCAACCTACCAACCTATCGGTAATCCTGAGGCTCATAACGTCTGGTAGGGATTGGGCACCCCACTTGGCTGATGCATTTCATATGTGATAAATAGATGCACATGTTGTCCCCAGATTTTTGGGTTCTGTTCAATTGTGGGAATTGTTTGTGATACTCAACATAACATATTGTCAGGACCAGCCAGGAAAAAATAGCATATGGAAACAACATGAGAAACTTTGCAATTTGTACTGTGGGTATCACATACTTTGTGATTTGGTGATGTGGGTAGCACATGCTCACTTATCAGGAGTATACTGCATACTCTGTGTCCTAGCACCATGAGTGAACAGCTACTGCAAAATAGTTTTTCGTTCACTTTCAAGTCAATAACATGTGGAAAAAAATGAAAAAAACTTTGCAATTTGTTGCCGCAGGTATCACATACATTGCAATTTGTGCTGCGGGTATCACATACTCTTGTCAGGTGCATACTGCATACTTTGAGTCCTTGCACTATGGGTGAACAACTTCGAAGTAGCCAGATATTAGACTGCAAAATCATTTATTGTTCGCTTTCAATCCAAGCCTGGCTCACAGTCTACTTTTTTACAATAAGTTTAAAACTCCATTGGGCCGACAATGATCTCTGTTGTAGAATGTATTATCACTTTTGGGATTTCTGTGAAATTGGTCCAAGAGACACATTTGCTTGGAATCCCCAGTTTTCTCACAAGATGAAAGATTCTTGTTTCCAAGAGAGAACATTTTTGGTTTGGGAAATAAGTAGATTCACAAAAGGTAATTGCCAGGCTCATCTAATATTGATGATTCATCTTATATTCTACTTGCTAAGAGCAAATTCACTGGCAGGATTAAAATGGCATTTATACTCAACTTTGGAAGAAGTTCAACCTTGAAATAAGGTGAAAATGGGTTTCCTTTTAGGTAATAGATTTTCTTTTAACAAATGCCTGCCCAAATAACAGTTGCAGGTTTGGTCTGATTTCAACTAATATGCGGGGATTTGGTGCTATGCTGGTGGGGGGCTTGGGATAGACTTTCTCTAAACAAGTGTAAAGGATTATGTCTGAATTGGGGGGGGGGGGGGGGGAGCAATTTGACGGGTGGGGTTCATAAAAAAAACAAAAAACAAAACAAAAATACAAAGAATAGAGAAAAGGGAAATTCCTAAAACAAT
>Ga0116231_10002076_pt1 | contig 41911 bp, 34 predicted proteins | sample S1TSphgellanicum_2_FD_89695 | JGI IMG/M metagenome (GOLD analysis project Ga0116231, IMG submission 89695) | Host-associated microbial communities from peat moss isolated from Minnesota, USA - S1T2_Fd - Sphagnum magellanicum MG | ecosystem: Host-associated > Plants > Peat moss > Unclassified... | reverse complement strand
ACCACAAAACAAAAAAAAACCCCCCCCCCAACCAACAACAACCAAAACCCACCCAACAAAAACAAACACAAAAAAAACAAACCACCCCCCCCCCCCCCCCCACGCGGGGGAAAAAAAAAAAAAAAAAAACACCCACACACCCAAAACTCTCGAACCAACACCCGCACCCACCAGCGGGCGGGTCCGCAGCTTCCCTCTTCAAACCGTGCCGCTTCGCATCGCTGGTCTGCCTGTCACAACCCACCCACCTCCTCCTGATGGTTGCCAACTCACAAACAAAGCCCGGCAAATCTCCGTTATGCACGCTACGCCCGCAGTCCAAATACCAGGCAAACCACACCGCACCTCAAACCGCATAGCAAGCTCTCATCACAACAAACCCAATGTGCGCCTGTCTGCAGTTTTTGATAATGTTTTACGCTCTGCCGGGGAGTCGGGGGTAGGGGACGGAGTCGATTCTCGTGCCGAGGATCGATGGTGTTTCGGGACCAAGGTAGGGGAGAACCTATCTCTGGCGCGCATGTCAACTTTCCTCCAGGAGCCGATTTCCTCCTCGTAAGGATTTTTTAAAAATTATCATGTCTGCCCGTTTGCCCGTAACCCATCAGCATTGCTATTACCGGTAGCTGAGGAACTTCAACGAATTAATCCCACCTGCCAGCCTGGCACCCTTATCCTATCCACTTCCCACTTCCATACCCTACACCCGTGCCGATGATTCCCATCGCACGGTCTGGATCGTCTCTGTTTGTGGAAACGCAGCGGCGGCTTATCGGATGCCAGCAGTGCCCATCGAGTGCCGTGATGCCGCGTGGCAACAGCGGACCCCATCACCTCGGAATTACGCACCCGGTTTAACCTGGTTTATTTCTAATCCAGTAAATGTCGGGTCACGGCAGCCACCCCTGGGTCAACCGACGCCAAAGGACACACCTTTTTACCACGGTACAAATCGATGGGTTTGTCGTTTATTAAACTTTCGCCTTCAACTTTGCCGGTACTAAATTAGACATCAGCAAAGACCTGTTTTTTTTTGTTTTTTTGTTTTAAAAAAATAAAATTGTGTGGTTTTCCCAGTGTTAGAGGAGGACACAATATTCGTGAATAATAATGCCTCCTCTAGACATGAGAAGCAAGGTGCCTCCAGAGTTGACACACAAAGAGGGGTGGGCACCTCGTGATCTATGCATCTATCATCACCTCGTGGTGTGCAAATATTTAATTCATGATTCACCTCATTGGTAGTAGGGGGATTCCCTAAATGCTACACTTGGCCTAGGCCCCTTTATTTTGGGACTGCCCCCACACTACCATGGCATTACCCTAGACACATTTAAGAGAATGTAAAGTACTTGTGGCATGTGCACTTCTGTTACAAGATTGAGAGACTGTCCCTGGTGTGCCACTACCTTTTTCCAAGCAATTCACTATCTGAACTATTGTACAAAAACCAACTGTTTGAATCAGAAAGCTAATACAATAATATCTACAAGGAATTTGGTACTCACTCTTGGTGGAAGATAATTGTATGAAAACATGAGTGGTGCAATCTCTAACCTGTAATCCATTGTCTCTTTGCACATTACAGGGGTTGAACAATTTGCTACCAAAAGAGAAACCCGATAATATAGAAGTAGAGAATTGAAATGTTGCTGTGTCTGTATCATCACAGGTCAAGATGGATTACCTCTCCCTTGCCTGCAGTGCAAGTGCGAACTCTGAAGACCATGGACATGGGGGGTCTTGGTGACTGAAACTAGCTCCGAAGTGCTGGAACCTCCTTCACTGGACTCCATGAATGCCTGGGGTTATTGCTGCTGCTGTTGGTAGTTGCAGAACTGAGAGTGAAGTGAAAAGAGGGAGTCATCACACTGTAAAGATGAAGCCATGGGGATGCTGTGGCCACATGCAAGAGGTGAAATTGCCTGACATGCATGAAAATGCTCAAATGGATCCTGCCTTGTGAAAGAATACTGTGGAATTACTGAGTGCCTCTCTCCTGCAAAAAACTGTGAGGTTGGTGACACGAATGGATAACTGCTGGTGGAAAGAAAATGAGGATTCATAACTTCATGCAAAAATGAGCCCTCCACAAGGCCATGCACAGATCCAGCAGCCACAAATGGTGAAGATGTAGCTAAAGGTATGACACTTGATGAAACTTGAGAGGTTGCTGAACTTGTCTCATGAGGCTTTAAGGAATCCCAGTATCCCTGTTCCTGTTCATTGGAAGGCCTAGCACAGTGATGTCTGAGGTCTTCTTCAACAATTGTCTCCCTATGAGCAGGGAGGTGTGTTGACATCAAGCTGGCATTAGAAGCCCAGAACCATTCCTGAGAGACAGTGTCATTTTGCAGTGGACAGCCTCTCCTCTGAGTTGATAACAATGTGGACCAAGTTCCTTCTGTACCTGCATCATTGCCACATGTCACCAAGAGAGAATTGCTGGGAGGAGCACTAAAATCATTATCAAAGAAGTCGCTGAATGACTGTTGTTGTGTATTTTCAACCAGTGTCACTGATGGTGTTGGTGGAAGCATGCCATATTGCTTACTCCCTGGAGACACATTTGGTACATGTGAAATCCCAGACCTAACCACTTCCTGTTGTACATACCAATTCTGGAAGTCACCTCCATCTTCCTTACAAACAGGTTTTTGCAAAGCATGCTTAGTTCCAAGGGTCTTGCTTGCTATGCCATTGCCATGCAGCACATCAGAGGATGTTGGAAAATATGACTTTTTTGGCTCTGCCACGCCAATATCTCTCGTTGCAGATCCATTTGTCAGACTATTGCTGCTTCTGCATTGATAACTCAAGTCAACTGCTCTGGGACGCAGCAAAATTTCCTCTTCCTGACCAAACCCAGTGTCTTCATGGTGCCTTGACCACACACCTTGATATGGACTCGACACCCCAGCTTCTTGGTGGCCAGCAAATTCTTCTGACCGATTGACTCCTTGTATTTCCATATCACTGGCACCCTTCCCTTCTCTGCTTAAGGTTGTGTCACAAGGGACTTCATGTCCAAAGTCAGAAATCTCTTGATACCACATGCCTTGCTTTGCAATCATAGGAATGCCCTCACATGATCTGTTTGATATTAAATCTGAACCATGCAAAGGCTGTTGAATGGAGTTGCTACTGACTTCATCAATTTTAGCTTTGACCCTTGAACCTTTGTCAGGCATGTTGCTGATACATAAATTTGAACCAGGTCGCAAACCATTGCAACCTGACAAAAAGGGCCTCGAAAATGCTGTAAAGGATGATTGACCTAGAGACACTGAAGGTAGTGCTGGAGCCAGCCACAAAGATTGCAACTGCTGAGTGGAGTCTTTGCTGCAATTGTCAGAACTGTTGCTTTGCTCTCTAACTCCCTTTGGACTTTCCTTGGAAGCAGCAGCAGCATCAATTGTTGGCTGCTGGGATGGAATTGCTGCTAAAAACTCTCGAACAATGGAACCCTCTGACAAAGTGTTTGTGGCTGTGCTTGTTGACAAATCAAAAGTGGAATGAGCCAGAGATGAAGAGGTTTCAGGAGCAGCTGTCAGGAAAGATGATTGCAAGAGCTCTGAAATGGTAGATGATGCAGATACCAAAGGTGGTACTGCAGAAGAAAGTCTGCCTGACATTGGAGGAAGGATAACAGGGCTGGATGACAATGGCAGTGAGGAAGAACACAAAGGCTGGTAGATTGAAGGCAAAGAAGTCTTGGTCAATTTGGTGGTGTGCAGTTGTGCTGGTGACCTCAACTCCAGAGGTTCCAAGTGTGATGGGGATGGTACTTGTGGTGTTGGTAGTTCTTGGGGTATTGTGAAAGCTGAAATACTGCATAATGGAAATGAATGATTGAATGGTTGCACTGAGGAGGATAAGGATGGTGGTGGCACTTGTAATGATGGAGTTGATGACAATAAGCCATCTGATGATGTTGACTGTTGAGGTGAAGACCATTGAGATTTTGCAAGTTGTGACTGGTCAGCTGAAGGTGATGCTAGCGTGGTGGTTGAAGAGTAGGGACTCCAGAACGAACCAAGCAAAGGACTTTCATGATTCAGGCAGTCACCATATCTGTATGGAGGTGTGCTCAACACTGGAGGGTGGGATGATGAATAGGTTGCAAAGGCTGCATGTTGCTTTGATGGCTGGCCTTCCAAACCCTCAGCTTCTGGAAAAGTAGCACAAGAAGGCTGAACTCTAATGATCTTCCCAGCTTCAAGAAGTGCAAGTCGTCTGTTGAAAGACTCTAAACCCTCAGCTTCTGGAAAAGCAGCCAGAGAAGGCCAAACTTCCATTGTCTTCCTAGCTTCAAGAAGCTCAAGCTGTCTGTCAAAAGATTCCAAGCCCTTGGATTCTGGAAAAGTGGCAAGAGAAGGCTGAACTTCCAGTATCTTCCTAGCTTCAAGAATCTCAAGCCGTCTGTCAAAAGACTCCAAAACCTTGCAAAGAGAAGTCTCAATGCGTACACAAACAGCTTCAAGTCTGTCAAGGCGCTGCCAAACGTCCACAGCTGAAGAGTTTTGCCTTACATCTGATGATGCAAGGCCTGCAGAAACCATGTGCTCTTCTGGACAATCAGGTAGCATGCTTGCTATCAACTCTTCAATGGGTTGATCAACACTAGGCCCTGATATACTATGTTGGTGTGCTGATCCCAATACTAGCCCATCAATACTTACAAAAGATGACACAGATGGGTTTCTTGTTGCTGATGCTGGAAACCCTTGTGCCCCTGGTAGACTGCCGGATGTCAACATCCGTGGTGAGGAAGACCAATCCTCTCCACTGGATGCCAGTTGTGATAACTTCACACAGTCCGATAAACCTCCAGAAAGAAAAGTTGGGCCTGGAGACACAGTGACCAGAATGTGTTCAACAACCACACAAGAGTTCTTTGTTGGTGAAAGTAACCCAATTGTCATAGATGAGCAGAGATTCTGATTCTGCAACTCCAATTCTGCCTCAAAGAGAGCATTGTTGTCCTCAACCACCGTGCCAACCAGCTTGCTGCTGATATCCTTTTCCATCTCATTGTCAATGCATCTGAAACCAGAATTCCCCAAATCATCATTGGATCTGACCATGCTCTGTACAGATTCCTTCGTTTTCTGTCTCCCTCCTGGACTACTTCTTTGTGGTATGAAGTTTAGACACTCAACCTCATTCCTCCCCTTCTTTCCATCTATACCACCAACTTGTGAGCTGCAAGAATCTTGAAAGAGTCTAATGTTAGTATGATCATATTCTCCACTTTGATAACCTTTTGTGAGCAGGCTGGCATCATCTTTGTAACCTCTTCCAACTCGCATAGGATATGGATCTGAAAGATTTTTGTGGCATGTTCCCTCCTCTGTGTCAACAAGATGAAAATTGTTTTCTCTTGCCTCCATCATTCTTTTGTCCTCATCAAGATTAGGCCTGGGAGATCTGTTGAGCTGATGCAAGCATTCAACCCAATCTGTTGAATCCTCTGAACAGCTTTGTTCATCCTCATCTCTGGCACAAGAAAGGTCAATTCTCTCTTCCTGAAGATCATGTTTGTGTCTTGTCAACACGATACTCTTCTTGATCTGACCATCTTGTTCTCCCATCTTGTTCTTAGTGTGGGAAGACATCTCTGCACTCACTGAGTGTGAGACTGCATCTCCAGGAATCTCTTGAGGTCTACAACCCTGTTTGGCATTGATATCCTTACAACCTCTTCCAATGTCAGAAAGGCATTTCAAATTTGATCCCGTATCCACATAGAGATCTTTTTCACCCAACCTGCCAGCAGTAGTATTGTTGTGAATTCTGGTTTCAGCTTGAACATTAGCACGAAGCATACAAAGATAATTTATGTCATTGTTGCCTCCACCATGGATGCAAATATTGCAGGTCTCAGCAGAGCTTCGGATCTGTATGCTCTTTACATCACATAATTGCTGTGGAAATTGAACTGCATGCACAACACATACACAGGAATGAAATTTAGCAACGTTGAACATAACAAATTAAGAAACAAGAGGAAGAAGAGATAATATCAGGACCGGATTGTACCATGTCACAATTGCTACTCATCTGCCAGAGCTTGTCAGTCCCAGATTGAATTTCTAGAAGACAAACCCACCACAATGCTAGACCTCATGGGCTCTGATGTGACTTCCTGCAACTCTGTCCAAAAGAATGGGGAGTTGTTGTATTACCCCACATTCTCTCCAACCTTAAGACAAACATTCCAGACTCACTACACGAGATGTTTTATTCTCTCCTTCCAGAATCAGAGTTAACAGCAACAGGAAGAATACGAAGGAAGAAGCGCTACAAAATCGATTCTTACGTGTGATCTCACAAGGTTGTGCCTGTGACCCTGGAACCAAAAGCACCGGGACACCTGCTGCTGCATCGGCATCAAAGACCGAACCCGCTTTTTTATGACCAGAGACATTCCCGTCGACGCAATTGTGGACACTCACAATCGTCCCCAGATCGCCACGAATTGTCGTCCAATTGCTTTGCACGCGCCAGTACAGCACCTCCATCATCGACCTAACTTCACCGTTCTCGCCCTCCCTCTCCCCCCTCCTGTTCTCTTCTTCTATCCAGAAAAATCTCAAAACATAACAATCGGAGACAATTCCCACTCATTTTCCAATCGCCTCTTCTTCTGACCACGAAGGCTGTGCATTGTGTATGCGCGCGCAAGGAAATTAGGAGCAGAAATAACACCCAACACAGCCACGAAACCAAAAACACAAAGACAAAGAAGAACTTCTCTTCTCTTCTTCTTCGTCTTCTTCTCTTCTGTGTTTCTTGTCAGTGAAGACCTCTTTCCCAACCTCCTCGAGAAGATGAACGTTGCGCGTCATCCACTGGACCTGCTGGTTCACCCATTCCTTCGTGGGTGAGAATCGTTCTTCCGAACATCCGTGACGTGAAAATACGCGACATTGCGGACACTCACATCGACAGATTCTGACAGTTTCCGATCATCCTCGCTGCCTGCGCATTCATCCCTTGGCCGTTTTCGCAGATTCATGCGGTGCGATGGGGACGAGTGCGGAATTCGCACATGCCTTTCTCCTCACACGAAATTGCAATGTGATAAGATGGTGACATCAGACGCGGGAACATTTTACACCAAACTGTGTAATCTGCTTCCAGAAAAGCGTTGGTGTTTGACGGTGATGATGAGAGTTGCATCAAGATTTCAATCCTTCAACCATTCCCATCTTTCTTCTCTCATTCTTTTGGGGGCTTGCTCACAACTTCAGGCAGAAATGGGTACAAAACAAAACAGGTGTCTCCATTAGTGAGAGCCAAGAAGTAAAAGTACCTATCTTGCACTTCGAACTTGGGGCTTCTACTTCTCACTTTAGGGTTGACGGCCAACATGATGGTCTCCATGAAGAGAGCATGACGCGAGTGAAAAGTAAATGAGCTTCTTCTTCATGGTTGTTGACTTAGAGATCATCGTCTTCAAGTTGATTGTTCCTGCTTCAGTTTGAGGCCATCGACAACCACGGAACTTTCTCAAACCTTGTCCTGAAGCCACTGATTTCTAGACCAATCAATCAAGCAACCCATGAATCTTCGTCAAGTGTTCACGACCTTTCTCTCATGACGGCAGTAGTGTTGATGATCCCGTATGCACTTTTTCTTCGCAAACTTTGCATCCATTATCACCCATCATGCATTATCGTTGTTGTCACATTATCAAATCCATGTTTTCTCACGCCAATACTGGGTTTTCAGTTTTCTTCCATGCAGAATAGCTAATGTTCTAGTCTCGAACAAAAGCGTAGTTAGTAGCTGTTGTCTTGGATTGCATTCAAGCGAGGCTTCACAGTCCTGGCTTCGAAGTTCCATGCCTGTCTTCTGTCCATACACGTCATGTGGAGTGCCTTCACCTTCCAGCAGCAAGAGGCCATTAAAGAGCCCCTCGTTGATCATTGTGCATCATCAACACCCGGTTCGCAATGAACCCAGAATAATCTCGAGAACAGATTACAACCTTCTCAAAACCTGCCATCATTTTGTGCAATTTCCAACTTTCGTAACGCATGTCAAGTCCCCCAATGTGCAAGTGTGAGGCTAACCGATTGCACACAACATTGGAATGTGGCAAACGTCGCAAGAACTTCAGGACAAGATTGCGAGGCGCACGTCTCCTTTTGGCTTCCTTTCCCGATCCCTCGTCTTCCCTCGTCGCTCCCATTCTCCACAGAGATACGATAACCGGGTAAAGAACCTCCGGTTGTATGCTGGATGGAGAGGACAGACTTGGGCATCATCGGCTCGCCTCGTCACTATGTCCCAACGGGATACAACGATTCGCCGGGCAGGGCAGCCCGAAAAAGTTTGACCTGGGCGATGAAAATAAGAGGGTTTTGCGTGAATGATCTATGTCCTTCATCTTCCTCCATTCTTCCTGTTGCTCTTTCCCAGTCACCCACCGCTCCCTTTGCAAGCTTGAACAAACATATCTATGAGATTGTTGCAGAAGCCAAGAGCATCATTTGCTCAAAAGGAATGGCGAGAATTTCACGAACAACACCTGAGGATTGTGCATCTCTTCTAACCTTCTGACCTCGAACAATTCCTTTAGGAACAGGAAGAATTTCACAAAATAGCAAACAACTGAGGAGTAGGCAACTCTTGTGAGCTTCTAACCTCGAACAGACAATTTCCTCTTCCAACAGAAAGAACTTCTCCTCCAAAGGAATATCAAGAAATTCACAAAACAATAGCAAGGTTCTCGACCGTATTGGCGGAATGGGAAATTGGGTTGTCATCTACAAATCTTTGCAAACTTGCTTGTCGAAAACTGGACTCGAGAGAAAGGTACAGGTGTTCAGGGAGACGACGACTTCGATGGGAGCGAGCGAGAGATACACTTTGAGATGCTTTCCTCCTGGACACGACGACACACTTCCCACCTCTTCGAACCCCGCCCAAAACTCTGTTTTTTTTCCCCTTCACACAGGCCAAACATTTTCGGGCTGCCCTGCCCGGCAAAGTGCTGTATCCCCCTCGGACATAGTGCCGAGGCCTCGTCCGAAGCGGCGGCGCTCCCAAAACCCTAAGTCTTGTCTCTTTCAAGTTCCGCTTGGTTGCCCGTTGTTTTGATTGTTTGTAACGACTTGCCTTTCAGCTTCATCTTCAAGCGTTTCCGTCTTTCAAGAGCATTTTCTTCTGTCTGCAATCATGCAGAACGAGGAGGGCGAAAATGTGGATCTCTACATTCCAAGGAAGTGGTGAGTTTTCCCTCTTTCATGCCCTCTTTCTGTTTCTGGAGATATTCGCGTCGTGTTTTGTGTTATTGTTGTTGGTTTTTTTTTAGGGGTGATGTTTGGGAGTTTGTGAAGAGTTTTCAGAGAGAGAGAAAGAGAGAGAGAGGCTTCCATGTGTTTGTTGAGCAGGATCAATCCAGTAACCTTTGAACTACATCAAGGGTGAAATGCATCAGCTGCCTTTTGCAGCAGACATGTTTGTCCTTCTTTTCCTTATCCACTTCTATTTGTAAGCTGATTGTATGGAGCTTGAAAGGCCATGTCCTGATAGTGAAGACGGAACCTAGGTGATTTTGAAGTTCTGCATCCGTAGTCATCTTTGCCTCCAAGCGGCTTATACCCAAAAACATCTTGTGAGTTCAATTGTGCTTCTAAAGGCTTCTCTTGTAACTTCTTGCATCGAGCAGTAAAGCAAAGTCCCCACGGTTATATCCCGTGATTATTTTTATAGACGCTCTCAACCGAAGTATGCAGGTATTGAGATGATTCGTATGCCTCATGTTCATTCCAATATCTCTATTACTGCTGAGTTGGGCGGTATCAGTAGCCAATGTGACAGGTTCCTGAGGCGTTTTAGTTCTAAAGATTTCTTTGTTTCTCAGATGGTCAGTCTTTATCGTCCTTCTAAAGAATAAATGCGTAGCCCTCTAAAGATTCTGTAAAAGAGGACTAGAGGTCTATTCAATATAGAAAATACCATTCAGAGTCGTCCAAATGATTTTATTTAGGGTCTCAAAAGTGGGGGAGCTCCCTTTAAGCCCACTTGATCTATATTTTTCCTCTGCAGTCTCTTCTGTCTTCCTTTTCTGTGTGTCTCTTCTGTTTCTTCCCCTTCTCTTTTCTTTTTGTGTTTTCTCCTGGTGTTGATGTTTGTCAATTGCCAGTTTTATGGTTGAGTCTCGCCATTGCTTCAGGACTTGCAGCAGAAACTCAGTACACAGGTTAGTGGTTGCACTAGCTTCTTTTGACCTTGTTCTGGCTTTCTTAGTTGTGAGAATGGAGGTTTCTTGGTTCTCATGAGAGGTACTTGTCTCCAAGCTTGAGTACATGTGTATAGGACCCTGGAAGATTGCAAAGACACTTGATTGATCCTTGCACCAGGTTGGCCAGGAATTTGTTGGAGAGAAATCATGGGTTGTATCTGGTTTTTCTGATGTAGGTTTGTGCATTATGTCATGTAAAAGTGCAATTGTGATTGTTGGGTTGAGGCAAGCTGAACAGGCAGGGAGAGGGGTTAGTCTGGGGATGACCAGAGTTGCATGTCTCTGTATGTGTAGCTGGAAAGAGGTGTCTCTTTTGGCTTTTTTTGAGATAGGGGCTCACTGTCTTTGAGTTTTTCATGAGGTTTTACCTTTTGTTTTGAACCCTAAACCCTGAATTGAGGAAATAAATTTTCAAAATTTGCTATTCAGATTTTAATATCAAGATTTACATGTCCCAGGCCAAAAACTGTCTGCAACATGGTGGCAAAGTTGTTTGCTGTAGGAGAAGACATGCAGTTTGGAAACAGAGATGGAACTCATTGTGATTGTTCTTGCAGTTCATCAACAAATAGATTGATCACATCAAAGGATCATGCATCAGTCCAGCTGAATGTTGGGCATCTAGATGCAAATGGCATCTACACTGGCCAGTTCACCACCTTTGCTCTCTGTGGCAATGTTCGGGCCCAGGTATCGCAGTTGCATCATCTTGTTTATCATTGGAAATCATGATAAGATATGGTCTCACTGTACATTCAAGTGGTGTATTTAGTGCGGTTTTACCTTTTGAACACTGGTTATCCGTTATTCAGTTGGTCCTCAGTATGACTACAGACATCATTTCTTACTTTACATGTTTGTTGAAGGCACACACCTATGGCTGACAACAAAGCTGATAATAGCTGCAATTTTTTGTCTGCAGGGAGATGCTGACAGTGCCCTTGATAGACTGTGGGCAAAGAAGAAAGCTGAGCTTGGGCAGTAGAGTGCAGAAAGGTTGTTTGCTTTTTTGGGCTGGGAGTTAGCTGGGCAGGGGATTGATCATATGACTTTGCAGGTTTGTGGCAATGGTTGCTGCAGATTTCAAACAATGCATCATGAAAACTGTGTCCATGCATTGAAGATTTTCTGAAAACACACTTTGCAAGATCAAGATGTCTCACCATTCTTGAAAAGAATTGTCTCTAAACAGTTTTGTGATGATGTAAGGTTTGATAATTTTCTATAAGTGGATTTTAACTAGGGCAATTCCTTATTCCAGTCAGTATAAATGGATCACATCATTCAGATCATTTGCCCTAACGATGAAGATATCAACAGATAAAATGTGAATCTCCTCTTCCTCTGTTTTTCCTTCCGTACTATTTTCTTTCTCTCTCCTTACTCTTTCAACTGGTCTCTCATATAAATCCACAAGCCTAGTCTTGTGCTGTCGATGCATTCCACCCTCTTTTGTTGTCTATGGGATTAAATGATGGTCTATATGTGGCTATGGTTACCTTGTGACAAGAGGTATTCATCAATTGGTAGTTGCCAGAACCTAGCAGATGCACTTCAAACAGAAGGCATCTGTAGAATAAGGAAGGGACAGCAGCAGAACCCTGAGTTTGGTCAGAAACGGTGAGAATTAAAGTAACCTGCAAGTACATTAGCATTCAACTGGGCCATAAAACTCAAAAAACCATCAATTTATGGTTTTCTGAGTTTCACCGTCTTTTATAATTCATCAGCACCACCATATATTTTCTCTGGTCCTACCTATACAACTACTTCAATTCCTCTTGAACTTTACCACTTGTACCTCCACAGCTCCTATAACTCCTCATGAACCTTGTGCATTAAATGCTGAGTTTCAGCATTTCAAACTGTTTTGTTACATGTAGTGTCGTGATGTATAGAGTCGTAAGGGTGTAAATCAATAGTAAACTCTACTAAACAAAAAGATTAAAACTAATCAATCCAAAAGAAATGCATGCACATTATATACAATGCACAAGAGGAGGTTGAGACGAAATTTTCATGTATCCCCTCAAGACTTGAGCCGAGAAAAGTGTGGCATGGTTTGAGTAGAAATCGAAGTGTTGCAAGAGAACATGATGAACAATATCAACTGTCGGCGAGGATTTAAATGAACTTCGGCTTGAGACAGAATAGATGGTATCCACCATTACAATTATCACAAAGTAACATCTAATCAGCATCGTTTGTCCTTGACATACCTGACATAGATAGTCAAGTGGAGGAATCCAAGTTGATGTGATGATGGTAGGATCTAAGTTCGATATGTGGTAGGGTGCACAATTTTTGGAATGATCCCGAATTGTGCGTCCGTCAGCTCCTTACAACTCCAACACACCTGAAGGCCTAATCACCTTAATCCTCAAAATAGTGCAACCGAAAGAAGTGTCCAGAGTATCATTAAGTTGCCGCTAAAAATACACAAAGTCACCAACATCAAATTGTCTCACTTTAGGTTTGTTATTGCCACTTCGTGTGTGTGCATACCATAAGGTGTCTTGATGTTATGTAATGGACAAATTCTCCATGGCCATGGGCATAACCCTTCTAAATAGAACTGCCTTTTTTGCGACAACCGTAGCCCAAGTGGTTGGGGAGTCCAAATCCACAACCTGGTCCATTTGAGCAACAATGGAAGAGGGTGGAATGGGATGTCTCCCAAAAAATAGAAAGTAAGGAGAGAAATGAAACAAAGAGGTGTGTTTAGACATCCTATAACCCATGGCGATGTAAAATAGGGCCAAGTCCTAATCCTCTTTGTTCCTAGTGAGGCAAATCTTTCGAAGACCCTTTTTACATGTTTAAACCATCCTCTTTGCAAGGCCATCAGTTTGAGGATGATACCTTGAAGTCCGGCAATGGTCAATGAGAACATGGTCAAGTAAGTCTTGAAATTCTCCTATAAATCCTGATCCTTGATTAGTAGAGCACTAAGCACAAACCCCAAACCTACTTAAGACGTGTTGTAAGAAAGCCCGGTTGGTGTTGTGTGATGACTTGTCCAATAAAGCAACAAGCTCAACCCACTTTGAAAAATGTTCAATCATAATCATAATGTAGACATTACCCTTGGAGGTTTGTGGTAACTCTCTAGCTAAATCACAAGACTAACGATAGAACATGCCCTAAATAGGGAGTGGAAAAAACGTGAGCTATCGAAAGGAAACGGAAGTTCTCATTCTATCACATTATTCACACCTAACAATGACGTCTCGGACTTGAACACACATACCTTTCAAATGGTAATGAAGAGCAAGAAGGTTCTAAATATGTTTAACTCCAAAGTGTCCAAGCTCTGAATGTACCTTCTGAATAAGACCAGGTTGTTCATGTGGTGGAAGAACCACTCTGTTGCCTTGTAGTAAGCATTGGATGAGGTGATTGTCCCTCCATGAATAGTGTTTAGACCGTTGTTGTATGCGATCTCGATGACTTGATGTAATTTAGGGAGGGTATTCCCCATGCTAAATAAACCTTAGAATTTCCAAGTCCTCCCATATATCCACAATGGGATGCTCAACCAAGTTACATTGCAGTAATGCAAAATAACTAAATGCATAAGATACATGTACTACTAGAATCTAATCAAAGTTTTGCTTGGCTCCAAGAAATCTTCAAAGGTAATGAGGGGTCTCCACGACACGGTATCTACGTTCTGATGTGTAATACTAAGTCGATGAATAACCTTGAACTCATACTCCTGAAGTATAAACGCCCAACGAGCTAACTTACTAGTAAGCTTGTCATTGGTCATCAACCACTTGATAGGCTGATGGTCAATATACAAAATGAACTCGGTGCCATAATATAGGGCTTGAAATGTATGATGGCCTATATAACATCAAGACACTCCCCTTTGTATGAAGAGTAGTTGCTCCCAACCTTCTTGTTATTTCGAGATGCATAGGCGATAACATATTCCTTGCCTTCCTCATCAAGTTGGCCAAAAATAGCACCAATACCAAGAACACTTTAATTAATGTGTAGAATGAAGACCTTGTTCAAATCAGGTCTTCTCAGAATGGGGAACTCTAAAAGCTTTTCCTTGAGTTTGTCGAAAGCTTCTTGAGCCTTTTCATTCCATGTCCAAACAATATCCTTTTTTAATAATGCATAGAGAAGATGAGCAATAGTACTAAAGTTTTGGACATAAATCCTTTAGTAATTACATAGTTGGATGAAGCTCCTCAAAGTGTGAACATTAGTAGGATTAGGCATTTCCAAAATGGCTACTACTTTGGCCCAATGAGCCATAATACCATTTGGCAAAATTCTGTGTCGAAGATAGACTACTGAAGTGACAACAAATTCACATTTTTTAGGATGGATCTTCATATTAACATGGAGCCTCTTGAATAATTCCTCAAGATGAGCCAAGTGCTATAGGAGTCCCTTATTATGCACTAGGACGTCATCTATGTAGCACTCCAAAAAATTTGCCCTTTCAAGAACTTAATCCATGATTCGCTGAAAGAAGACAAGTGCGTTCTTGAATCCAAAAGGCATCACAAGCCATTCCCACAACTGTTGCTTCCATGGAGTGTCATTTTCTTGCGATCCTTTGCAACGAGCACAATTTGGTTGAAACCTTGCTTCAGACCCACAATTGTGAAGATGTTTTAATCTCTAATGTTATTAAACAGTTCTTCAGGGATGGGCATGGGGTACTTGTCCTGAGGTGTAACCAGGTTAAAAGGCCTATAATCCCCACACATCTTTTTTTTAGTCCATAATCCAGTTGAATCCTTCTTTGCTCGCATTACTATAGCGGCTGCAAAATCAGAGCTTAATGGTTGAATGAGACCAACTTCATAGAGTTCTTTGCATCTTTCATCTACTAGTTCCCATTCATGCTTACTCAACTTATGCCTCCTCCGATAGATGGGTGTCTCATTTGTAAGGTCTATAAAAAACTACATGGTCTTACACCTACCTAATTCTTTCATTAAGAATGCGAACACATTTTCATACTTAATTAGCAAGTCTATGACCTAGTGTCTATCCTTCTTGGTGAGTTGGTTCCCCATAATGAAAGGGTAGTTGGAAACACATGGAATGGAATTGGAAAGTGTGTTTGAAGAACCTAGTGTATTGGGTTCTCCATTATCCAACTATGCATATTCATAGAAGGTTGTAATTGTTTCTCCATAAACGGATGTACCTCTAGGTGTATTAGAAACAACTTGAGTCAAATTACATGGTACCTCCTCCTCCCCCTAAACACTAAGAATGAAATGTAGAATGTTCAAGATAGGCAAATGTACTTGGTTGGGGTGTCATATAGTCGCATCACGAGAACTACAAGCTAATTGATAAATGCTGGTGTTGTGTACATTTGAAAGAGTACACAGGTTATCAACCATGTAAAGGAATCAAGTCCATGCCTCTCCCTAATAGAGCGTTACGCTCTAATCTAGTCACCTTGGTGTGACTAATAGTGCCAATTTGGAACCCCATAGCCTTTTCTCTTTGTAAGCTTGATTCATCCCAAGTGACTAAAGCATGATAATACACCAGGCCTGGTCCATCTCCCTGAAAGGCGTGTGCTCTTAGGAAGGAGACAAAGGTGGGCCGAGCACCTCTTGGTTTTCCTATTGTGTTTGCAAGAGACCAAAAAAGTTTCATTTGCCTCGTAATTGGTTAGCAGGAGCTTTACTCATCCAATACATGAGAAACCTTCAAGTTGGGGTCCCTAATGGTGTATCTCAAAACCAACTATAGAACTGAAAGTGGTGCAAGGTTGGTCCACCAATTCTGTAATCAGTGCACATAGGAACTGCATTGTGCCGCATCGAGTAGGAGTGGCTGTCTAAAGTAATGCTTGACCAACGTGTAGTGTTTCTAGATTTTCTCCTTCTGGTCAAGTTAAAAAAGGGTGTTCTCAATTACATAACCAAATGTAGGAGAAATGGATTGAACCTAATTGATCAATTGTACCTTGTTCGTGAAGAGACCGGATCTTGTGTCACTCAAGCCTTTTCCAAATCTAGTTGCTAAAAACCCTTGACATTCCCAACCTGAAATGATGAGGTCCATGGGGCCAAGTAATTCCATATGCTTCTTTTGAATTAGTTGTATGTCAAAGGGTAAGAAAGTGAAATTAGCCTTCCATGTAGTGGTTACAAACTGTTGTGGAAATCTGGCTATGAGTTCCATCATTCTCGATGCCGCCATTTACATTGCAATAGGATCAATGTCTACGTAGAAATACCTTCGAACCACCATCCTTGAGTGTAATAGGGCTTTGAAACCTATACCGATACCACCAAAGAGCTTTAGTAATGTAATCCCCTCCTTAGGCAATGTCTAGGTGATTAACTAATGAAGTACTGGCTTAATCGGTTCGCTATAGCTCTCCATGTTTTCAAAACTAGATAGAGCTTTGATCAAAGGCTCGTGGGCTGCTTTGAACTTCTATAAAACCTTTTATCCATGTTGAATGTCAGTAAGAAACACCCTCAAGCTTTCAGTAGCTTGGGCGTAAGTTGACTCTTCTGCATCTCCCTTTATCCACTCGTGGCTAGTTTGTTGGATGTAGGAAATGGTGTGTGTTTCCTTGAGCATACAATGGTGAACCATAGGACTATGGTTCCCATGTAAATCAACGGGTATGTATCCCAAGTGGTGGCCATTAGTCTCCCAATCCACTTAGTAATACGCATGTTTAAACCAGTTGTTAATTGTGAAACCTAGTGGAAACATGGCCTTTTGCCCAATGAGCACATAGTAACTGGTGGCATTGGTGACTTAACATATAACCTATAAGCAAAGCTCCTAATCTATACCTTCATTGAAATTTAGTGCAATCAAATCCGAGCTCTCCCAAAGTACCTCCTCTAGGCTCTCACTACCAGTGCGAAATTGCCACATAGATTTTCATAGTTTAGAGTCAAGCATGCCCATCTTCGTGGCGAATTGAATGCCAAAAATCACTGGTTGGGCACCTATATCAAGAAGTACCACTTTGGGTGTATGTCCTCCCACCTGGATTGTTGACTTAATATTGTTGATAATGGCAACTCTGATGGTGATGGAAGTTCTCTCACTAGGAACCACCTTCGGAAATGAGTGAGAAACTTTGTGAAAAGAATGGTTATCCACAACGCCTTTGCTGAATAACAAATCCACAAATGATGTGTTCTTAGCTTCCTTCTGATATGTGAATGTATAATCATAGGTAGGAGAGCCCACTAGTTTAACCATGCTATAATTAGTGACCAGATCGCGAACGCCATCTGTAACACATGAACTAATTGAGTGTCTCTCTAAGGTGTTGGATGGGACCCTTGTAGCATGTGGATTTGGGATTGGTAGAGGACTTGATGTAGTGTTCAAGGTATCCTTTAATACTATAATTATATCCTTGGTGCTTAACTTCAAATTTTGAAAACAAAACAACGGTGTATTCACGAGCTTTTGCCCCACTTCACACATTTGAAATTGGCATTCCATAAGATGATCAGTAGAAAATTGTGTATTTTCCTGATGTACATGTACTCCTCAGACACGATTTGATGCCCTAGCAGCTTGTGGTGTAGTAGTTTCCTCCCCCTTCACCAATAAGGTGCGTTCTTTTTTTGTGTTAAGAAGACGAAAAGATTGTGGCATGACTACTCGGGCTCCTCTAGCCCTAGTAATAAAACTTGAACCAAATGCGAGTCCATCAATTTGAATTACCTGCCTAGTCGCAAAAACTCTAGGTGCCACACTAGCCTCTTATGCCGCGAAGTAGGAAAGGAAAAAATAAGTAGCAAATTTTAATGTGAGACTAAAATTGTCTGCACTGGAAAAAACATACTCCCTAAACATGGCATCATGTGAAAGGCCATAGAACGACCTAAGAGGTCCCTCCCATGATCCTGAACCTTGTACATGTTGGGCATGACTAACTAATTGGGAAGACTTACCTTTTAGATTAACAAGTTGGGCCCTCAATGATTCGAGTTCATTTTGCAAAGTTTGAACTTGAGCAACATGTGCTTGAAGCACCTCCCTCTTATCAACATTATGCTCCTTCTTTTTAACATTCTTACTAGAATTACCCTTGGTGGGGAAAACTTAAGTGGAAGGCTAAAGTGCCTTGGCTTTTGGTTAAAGGGCAACGGAAGATGTTAATAGATTTTGTTGTGGTAATCGAAGTTATTTCCATTTCGAGAACTTGGTAAAACAAATAGCTTCATGGTGTCTTTCTTTCCCATAATAATCACACAAAATATCTTCAAGAATGTTGCACTCACTAACTTTGTGGGCAGAATTACCACAATAGTTGCAAAAAGGTAGGATGGGTGCAACAAAATGCGCTGCTTTAGCCCTTGAAGAAGAACATGATGATCTGGTTGGTGCACTTGTGGAGGCTAAGGCCTTGAACATGATGGAAGCCTCATTGTACTAGCCTCATAGTGTGCATAAGCAAATTCCAGCTTTTCAAAAATGTTATACACATTTAGTAAAGTGTATGAGTCTCCAAATTCTGCAAAAACCCGTTGTAAAACTTGTGCATGGAGTGTTAGAGTGTTTTCCAACAAATGAAGATACCGATGGGCAACTTTTAAATCTATGATGTTCTGAGTATCATCTTTGAGCTTGAGAAGCCTCTTGTAGAGTATCCTGAAAGTTTCATCCTTTCGCTGAAAAAAGGTGGCGAGCTATAGAATTTTTTCAGAATTCTTGACCGAAAATTCCAACTCAAGAATTCGAAAAAATTCCCCCACTAGATGAGCAAAAGCTGGTGCATCGATGGTGGGAGGAATGTATGTGGTAGTAACAATGAGTTGTTGAGTACTAAAGTTGGTACCAAATCTAGATTATTGGGCACAGTCCCATGATGTGCAATGGTAATTTGCAGTGCAGTTTAAAAAGGGGTGGTGATGGTTGTGGCATAAATTGGATTGGGGATTTGGGTGATGCCCAAAATCCTTGGAAAATGTTATTCATAGACATCCAATGCCTCATAGTGCACATAACAGGCCAATTGTTTGAATGCAAACATCTCAGTGTAATTAACGTCATACTTGAGCTCCAATTCATAAACCATAGTTGCGAAAGTTGCCTTGAACTCTTTCAAAAAAATGGTACTTGGCCTTTCATTGAACTTCTCAATTCTCCCAAAGGAATTGTTGACCTCCATGGTGTATATGGGTGTAGAAGTAATGATTTACAACGAAATAAACGGTGATGGTGTGAAAGTAGGTGCAATAACAAGCATACCTCACTGATTAACCCCTTTAAATGAACTTTGATGTACCGTTGATGCAGTGTAACCTGAACTTGAATTCCTAGTAGGAGTTGTACTAGATGACGGTGGCATTCTAGACGCTTGATGGTACCGTTGTGAAGATTGTGTGCTCATAGAAATCGGCTCAAATGATTATGTTACTTCATAGTTGATACCTTGGCTCTAGCTTAATGATAGTGCTCTCATCATCCAAGGACATGGTGTTGTCCCATGCCCCAAAATTTTGTAGAAATATAAAACATTAGATACGATTTGAAGAATATGATATCGGATATGTATGTATGCAATACATACAATTTGAAAAATATGGCGCGTCAACGGGGATGAACAACGATGGACAGACGTCATTGGATGAAAGTCGGATAGAAATTCAACGAAAGTTTGATGGATGGATGTCAAATGAACTCACAATGTTGCAGCAATGGCAGGCCATGACACTCATGGCATTATAACAATGGCGAACCGCAATGCAACAGATGCCGAGCTTCAACTCGCGGCGTTGTAAATTGCCTAGGAGCTTTAGCGTGCAAAAATAATAATTTTTATTTTATTTTCTTCTTATTTGCCTCCGACAACTTCAAGAGTCTTCGAGGCTTTTCTTATGTCTTAAAGAAAGAGAGAAAAAAAAATAAAATTGAAACCTCATTTGCTCCGAGATATATCAATCCCCCATTTGGTCTCGCTTTTTCCAGCTCTTCCAATCCTGACTTTGTTGGTTGGTAGAGGTGTAACAACACAAGCTCCTTCTAGTTGCAATAACAACACTAACAACAACACCAGCAACAAAAGAAACCTAAGAACTCAAAACCAAGAAAAATCTGTCACTTTCAACATTAAGGAATAGAAAACAATTTTATTAGAATTAAATTGCAAAGAAGGAAAGAAAATGTAGTGTATGTAAATGGTGAGTGTGCAATAACCGACGTGAGCATCTAGAAATCTAGTCTAACTATGGAGGAAAATCTCCTTGACAAAAGAATTTAAAAAAAATTAACAAACGAAGGGAAAAGCGTGGCCTTGTAAGCCACCAACAAGCTGAAACCCTAGACAAGCCATAACCCTAAAACACATAATAGTGTACAATAACCCAAGAACGTACATTAACCCTAAAAGGCATGAATGACATGCTTGTAATTAACCATCGTGTATAAGGCCATGCATACAAGCATGACAATTGAAATTTATTGAAATAGTGTGGCCTGTGCCATTGGCCCAAGTGTTAACCCATTATAAAATAGGGAAACTCAAAATGTGGACATTGTATTGCAATTTTTTGAACAACCAAATATAAAAGGAAATCATGCTTGAACGGTAAGCCTTCAAATGGAATTTTTGGAACTTTCAGCAGAGAAGTCACTTAAAAATCAGTATCTCCGACATTCTGAATTCAAATCTTACCAAATAAATTCCATTAAATCCTGCTCATCAAGATCTTTCCAAGAACAGCAAAGGCACATTCCAATTCTTCCAATATTTTCAGACTTGATTTAATTTAATTTTCAGTGAAGAAATCATTCAATATTCAAGAACTTCTACACCACAAGTCCAAATGCCATGAAACCAAGCTGATGCAGCCCTCCTCCTTGAGAGCTTTCCAAAGACACCAAGAGCACAATCTGAAGCATCCCCATTCGGTGGATCTCATCAGTACAAACAAAACAAACAAACTACCTTGCTTCATAGAAAGATCTCATTACTTTCTGGAAAGCATGGGAAAGGCCCAATTGTTGAAAGGAGGCCCAAACATGGTGAACTTAATGAATTCCTAATGTCTAAATTTGTTTGAAGGATCTTGGGTCAGAAGTTGTCCTCTCCATAAAGGACACGAGACCAAGTGGATGTATCAGTATCCAGGTAATACTGTTCTAACCATATTTTAAGAATTTCAGTGTAATCCGGACTGGTGACACAAGCCAATGTTGATCAAGGCACACCAAGAAGTCAACTTGAATTCAGTGTGCACAAGGGGTTTCCAGTCTGCTGGCACTAGCAGCAGAGCACATGAGCTGATCTTCCTACTGGTTTGGCTGCTGCTGGGATCTCAGCCTAGTCTTGTGCTCTAATTGTATCCCACACTGATATAACACTTTAAAAGACTTGCTGGACACATCCATATCTTGATGTTTACAATACAATAATTTTACAGTGGATTGAAAGCAAGACATGGTCAAACTTCTCTATACACAATGGGGCCTCTGGAAGGAAAGAGCACAGCAACCTGTGTCTCCAGGATATTTTGATTGTTATTTATAGAAAAAACCCTCCAGAACAGCCCATGAATCTGTAGCTCAGTCTAAACTCAACTTCACCCACCTACTGGATCTTCTTCTCTTTCACAGGGGCCTTGGGAATCTTGCTGAAAACATTCTCATCCAGCTTCTTGTAGTGAGCCTGTGCCTGTTCACTTATTCTATTTGCATGATGATCAATAACATCCTCATACTTATCATAAATAAATGGCACAGTCAGAGCCAAGACAATACCTGGTTCCAAGAGCAGGGGGACATGGTCAGAATTAGACAGTAACAGATGTTGTCTCACTATTGTTAGGGCAATTTGAACTAGATTCAAACAGAAACTCAAGACATGGAAAAAGTTGACCTTCTTACAACCATGAAATGGTTTTTGTGTTAGCCAATTCTTTGACCAATTTCCAGATAAAAGGGCAACAAAACCTAGAAAGATTGGGCAATAGACTGCTTACAAATATAGATGAGAGTCAAGAGGTTGAACCAGCTGGCAACAGTGGAGACAATCCATAACACAGCAATAACCTACATAGCACAGGAACATTCCCAGATTGGTAACAATGGCTTGAAAGTATAACCAAGTTTTTGACTAAATTGACAGCAACAAATTTGTCAAGGGAAAAGTCTGATTCACATCAAGCACCTTCAAGAAAAGCTTGAAATCTTTGCCAAGGGCTACATCATGGGCAATTGCCAAAGCCTTGTTTAATTCCAGGCGAACTGAGCTAGCTGTACTGAGGACAAAATCCTCAGACAAAGACAGCTCTGGCAAAGGAGGAGGGGCCCTGTACATATACAACAAACCTTAGCAGATCAACAAGCCGTTATCCACCAGCAAGCCCACAAAATTCCCACATTCTAAACTGTGAACCCCGAACAAGGCTTTGATTAGATACATTCCTATTCATGAACCATACAGAGTCAAAAGAGCTCACGAACACTAGTTCATCCCTGATAAGAACCAACAAGAGTATGATCAGTGCTGGGAGAAGGACCTGTTAAGTAAAGCTGCCACGTTTGACCATACAAAAAGGATAACCACCAGAAACAGTGTAACATTAGAGACAATTGACAACACTGTATATCCCGTCTTCTCCAACAAAATCCATGCGAGAGTTGCTCCCACCAAGAGACCGATAGAAAGGTGCTTCTTCCTCCACAGTAGCACATCAGCAGCTGCAAGGATATTCAGTCCCAGAGTGGTTGTGCCACATCCTTTTGAGAAAACATCAATTTACTATCTTTCCTGCTGCTTCCCACTCTTCTCTAAAAACCATAAAACCCCAGAGGCTACAAGAACAGAGGAGGCATCATTTACACAAACATAGCTATCTAGGTCTATGCATGGCAGTTCTGTACACAGACACGGCTTTAAAAAAAGAGGAGTCTTCAGATAGAGAACACATATTAGGCTGATTTCAGAGAGAACTCCACAAAAACATGTAACCCAACCAAACAAGTGTTGTCAGTTCCAGCCACAAACACAAACAGAATGAGTGGCATTGTAACTTTGCGAGTGTTATTTCCAAAGTATAATATGACCACCTTCCTGGTGAATGGCAATGACTCCCTGCCATTACTCCCTCTGACATCATCAGCTCCCAGTATTAGGGCAAGATAAAAGTATATAACAATCTGCTCAAAACTTGGTGTAAGCAATTGTACAGAAATCTGTATCAAGAGGTTCTATTGTATGCCCAGAAGCTATGGAAACTGATCATGATGTTAACTTGCATTCAGGAGGCATGGCTAATTTGAAAAAAACAACAGTATCCTCATTCAAGCTGCAATAAGCTTGTGACCAGAAGCTTCATTTTCACTTTAGCTTGTACCTGAACAAGATAGCATCTAAGCCAAAGGGAAAGGGATAGAGAAAAAGATAAAGCATCAACTTCTCTATTTCTGGGTACTCCAAACGGGTGGATGGATTGTCATTATGGTTTTCAAGGCTTGAAAATAACCTGTTAAGCAACATCCACACCAGACAAAGAGATTCTTCCACACAAAAGAATGTGTGGAAGTCAACAATACACACAAATTCATGCCTAAATAGAGAACATCACTTGGATTTGTCATTCCTGTTTTATTTTTGCTGTCCACCACCTACTGATATACTACAGTTCTGCAAATTAAAGCATCAGAGCAGAAGTAGCTGAATTTTGATTCCAACACCAAGAAAACTAACTCAGAAAATGATTAATGCATAAATCTGATGTTGCCAAGCACCAGAACACATCATCAGTGCCAGATGTCAAAAGGAATACAGAGGAAGCTTACTTGTACCACCACCAAAAACCTGGTGAACTGGCTGTTTCCTGCCAAAAAGTCGAGGAGTGCTCGCATACTTATCAGCAGGGGCAGGCTGATTGGCAGGAATGTTTGCTGCATTATTCATTACTGCAGCCACTGTCTCTGCCACAGCTGCATCTGCAGGTGGTTGCTCTGACATCTTGCTTCAGAACCTTCTCAATCAAGCAGAGAACTGCACCTGCACAGGCAGTGATATACAAGTAAAATTTCATTCAGCTTAAAGAGCAGACATTTAGCCTAGAAGTTAGTTTCATGAAGTCTTCCAACATAAACCCTAATGTGAATTAGGCTAATAAATTGAAACCTCAATAAGAAATGAAGCTTAAGTGGGACCATTCACATCAGAGTCACATCAAATTCACCAAACATAGGTATATTGTACAGCCAAACAAGCATCAAAATTTGATTCAAATCTCATTGACCCCTGTCAAGAATTTCACGGTAATGCAGAAATTTTCCCGATGTCTGTTACCGAATATCCCCATAAGTACTGAGTATTTAAGAAAACCGGAATCGAATTGGGAGATGACCGGAAATGAAGGTTATAGACACTTCAGATCCAACTACATATCACTGAACACGCAACAGGACTTTGCCGAATCAAGCAAATCATCTCACATGCTCCAAATCCCGTGAACTCTGCTTGAAAGTCAACTGGAATTACGACCAAAATTCCGAAATCGCAATGTGTTTCACACGTCTCCGACTCCCCAAAAAATTGAAATTGAAGCTAATGGAAGCAAATCTACTTGGAAAATAAATAAATCTACAAACTTTCCAAAGGTTATCCTCCTACGGCATTTGCAGTCGATCACAAAGAAAAGCAACGAAAATCAAGTTAGTTTATCAGTAGGTCATTTCAACGCTCCTCAAGAAGCATATGTTCGACTCCATTCACAACAAAGTTCATTATTAGGTAGCGACGGATTTTCGAGAATACCTTCTGGATACTTGCACAGAGTAAACGCAATCGAGTTGTAACCAAACTTGATATGGAATAGCAACCAAACTTAAGCAAAGATTCGGCTACCGCAAACTGCATAATCACGAAAGACGAGTACGGAGCCCTCTCTCACCATAAAAGTTTAGGAAGCTGTTCAAGATTACCTTCAGCACGTAGCTCCACAGAACGAAGAAGTCACCGTTGTTTGGATGGTCGCAAGCGCACGCCCAGGTGCTGGCGCAATGAGTTTTCCGTCGAGGGGAGACGCAGAACTACTGACACATGTAGCGATGACGAAAAGCAGCGGAAAAGCCAAACAGGGTTTGGCGGGGACCAGTGCAGAGAAGGCGAAAGACGAGGGTTTGTGCATCGCGCTCTCGACAATTCAGAACCATCCGATCCGACACAAACGCCCATTTCAGCCGTAATGGTGGTCTCCCTGATCTGATCTGAACGGTCCGATTGGAAGTCTGGAAAAATATTTAAGACACCCCTGCCCCCCCGCCCCCCCGCCTCCCCCAAAATGCAGTTTATAGAAACCCAAATTTTTTTAATTGATGTAATAACCCAGTGCTTTCTTTTGTCAAGAATTTTCTCAAATTTTCAACCTCAGAAATTAAAAAGGAGTATTCCTTCGCAAATTCCATGTTTTCTCAGAATTTTTTTGCCAAAATTTTGAGGAAACTTTCCCTGCATTTCCAGTAGTGTTAACAGGTTCTTAGATTTAGCTAGGTTTAGGTCTAGGTTATAGGTCAAGCTCTAGCGTTTTTGGACAGGAGGTTTTAAGTTTTCTTGGAGCCATCATTGGAATTTAACTGTTGAACTGACTTTTTATCAAAATTGAATTAGAACTTGATCTCAAACAAATTTTTTTTAAAAATCAAAACATGTTTCAAATTTGTGTTCTTAATTGAAAAATTCAAAAAATAATAATAATAATATTATTATTATTATTATATATATATAATCCAAATTTAATTATGATACCATTATCAGTTTCATTTATATAAACTAATAAAAATACTCATTTTAATGAAAAAATTTATTTAAAATGTTTTTTATATTTTTCAAAGTTCGATAAATTCAATAAAATAAGGTGTGATGTTCTTAGCAATACCACCCAAGGATACTTTTGCTCGCTTGAAGAATCGTTTGGAAACACTAAACAATATTTTAAAAATTGGAATAAAAGGATATCTTCGAGAACTTAAGATACTTAGGTCACAACTAATAGCTATGGATGCCCATTAATGGTGAAAAATTGGTGGAGATCTCGTTAAATGCCTTGCCCAGTTCTTGTGAATCCTTCATTCAGGCAATCACTAGCATAGATACCACATTGCCATTTGAAACACTTGTGGGGAACTTATAGCATAAGGACAGCCAAAGGCCCTTACACCACAACATTAAATCATTGAAAGATGTTATCTCTTCCCAATACAAGGGAGGCATGTTTTGGCAGCAGATTGGTCCAGGTTACAGACTAGGCATTTGTGATTATTGCAGGAAATTTGAACATTTTGTGAATGATTGCTGGGAACGTGAAACAAACATTTGTAAGTCAGATAAAGACCTCATAAAAAGTGGGAACATCATAATGCAAATAATCATAAAACCTTCATAACAACTCCAACCAAAAGACTCTAATGTGGAGGAACTATTTGAAGTAGGGAAAGCTAGATCATCAATGGTATTTAGATTTACGTGTTTTGGAACATGTTACTAGTGATAAATCAACTTTGACCAATGTAACACAACTTTGTTGTATCTCTAATGTATTCATATGATATTGTTGGAAAGGGAGACACATTCATGTCAAGATGCCATTAGGTGAAATAAAAAACATTGGCAATGTTTTATACATACTTGAGCTGAAGAAGAATTTGTTGAACATGGGCAAAATAATAAGTCAAAATTACATTGTGGTGTTTGATTCAAAACAATGCCTTCTAATTCACAAGCAAGACCATTGATTGACAATAAAAAAAACTTGAAACCCTTTTAATGGTCTTTATCATCATGATTTGAAACTCTTGATTAAATCACCACAAGTTCATGCAGTCGTTCAAGTTCATGCAATTGACCACTCATTTGCAAGATTGTGGCACCACATGTTAGGCCATTTAAATTACCAAGGCCTAAGTTTCCTATTTAAAAACAAAATGGCAATAGGAATACCCAACCACTTGTAATTGTGGATGTATGTCATGGGTGTCAAATTGGGAGGCAACTAGGGAACCTTTTTGCAAGAGTCAAACTTGGGTGGTAAAGCTAATTGAACTAGTACATTGTAACCTATGTCAACCTTTTTTAGTCAAGTCACTAGATGGTTTATTTTATTTCATGACCTTTGTAGATGATAAATTGTGCAAGTTATAGCTCTTTACTATTTGCAAAAAGAAAAATGAGGCACTTCACAAGTCTTTACTATTTAAACAAAAAGTTGAAAATTGGACCTTAAAATCATTTTGAATCTTATGTTTGAACCAATGGGTGGAATACTTATCAAATCAATTTGTTAAGTAATCTGAAGCCAAGGGCATAGTGCAACAATACACCCAAGTTAAGACCCCCAACAAAACAAAGTAATTAAAAAGATGAATTGCACACTTCTAAACAAGGCTAGATCGATGATACTTAAAAGTGATACCCTTAACCACCTCTGGGTAAAAGTGATTACTATTACACCTTAGATGCATAATGGATGTTTAATTAAATCTAATCACAAGGTTATTTGAAAACAAATATTCTATAAAATGAAACCTAATTCAAGTCATTTGAGAATGTTTTAAAATGTCATGTGTATATCCATGTGTTTAAAAAAGATTAAATAAATGTTGGGGCCCATGTTTTGGAAGGAAACTTTGTAAAATATGATGGTCCCTTTAAAACATATCATGGTTATAATCATTAACATAAAAATATTATTATTGTAATGAATGTGAAATTTGATGAAATGTCTATTATCGTTCCCAAGGTGGTAAAAATTAACTTATTGTTGTGGTTGACAACTAATGAATTCATGCCACATAAACAAATTCACATAAAAATATGTGTGCCAGAGGAATACCCAATCAATTTAAGATCACACATTTCATCTTAAAAATCTAATGGTCTTCAAGATCATGGAGAAAATTGCCAAAATAATGTTGACCTAAGGGATCATTTTTCATAAAAATCTTTAACATTATAATCGAATAACCACCTGGAGTTTGTTTAATTTTCCATCACCATTTGTGGATGGACCAAAGGCTATCGTTACACAACCCTTTACACCCAAAAGGCATCTAGCTTGAAAAGGATGTCCCCCATCTCGGATGGCTAATTATTGAGAAGCATTGATTTTAAATTTTTGATCTAGGTGAATTTTTCGGAAGAGAATATTATCTATTTGTTGTGATGCAACAATTAGAGCCATAGAATTACCTTGAAACATAAAAATCTAAAGGGTGGAATTGGGTTATGGCACAAGATATGGATTATATTTTTAAAAATAGAACATGGAGTTTCATGGACCTTCCATTGGCAAAAAGGCCAATTAATGTGTAGTGGGTGTACCAAATAAAGCTAACACTTGATGGGAAACCTAACAAATTCAAAATGAGATTAATGGCAAAGGGATATGAATAAAAGGTAAGATTTGAATTTGATAAAACTTCTACTTTTGTCATTAAATGGAACATTGTGAGATTGATGGCGGCCTTTGCATTAAAAGAAAAACTATTATTTGTAACCAATTTTTGCAATTGAAAAAAAAAATCAAAGAAAATTGTAATAAAAATGTGATTTCAATTGAAAAAGGTTGTAAATGACCTTTTTTAGTTGCAAACAACAAATTTTCTCACAATGTTGTAGCACATAACAAACGGGAGTTACTACATTTGGATGTAAAAATGTCATTTCTTAACAATGATTTAAAGGAAGATATGTTTATGAACCGACCAAAGGGGTTCCAAGTTGAAGGGCAAGAACACAAGGTGTGTAAGCTACATAAAACTAATTGTATGGGCTTTGGTAAACACCTAAAACCTAGTATAAAAATTTGATGTTATATCATTTATTTGAAGAAGGAAGGATAGATAATAAAGGTTGTTTATTGGAAAAGGGAAAATTGATCATCATTGTATTTTACATGGATGATCATTTGATCATAGGAAATCATGGTGAGAAGATTAGGTAGTTGAAAGACTAGTTTTTTTCCAAGTTTGAAATGACTAAGTTCGAGCTTCTAAAATTCTTTTTGGGTGTGGAGTTTTTGTTTATACCAACATGCATATTTATGTGCCACATTCCTCCATCACAAGCATTTTAGATGAATTTTACATGCCTAAATGTAATTTTGCACCTAGAACCCTTTTAGAGACTATTAAATTTGACAAAGATGATGGAAGGGAGGGTGTTTGTTCGACCTTCTATCATTACATCATTGGCAAGTTCATATATTTCATCAACATTCAACCGAATTTTACATATGTAATTGGGATTTGTAAGCTCTGGTACATGAGAATGTTAAAAAGGTCACACCTTGAAATCTATATTGCCCATCATATTTTTAGATATTTGAAAAGTACCAAAAATTATATGAAATATTTTACAATTTATATCATGAAAATAACTTTTTTGGCTTTATTAATGTATTTGGGCAAGAGATAATGATAGAAGGAGATCTATCATTGGCTACCTATTTAAATTTGGTAAAAGCCCAATAGCTTGGTGCTTTAAAAAATAACCAACAATTACCTTTAGCTCAATTGAAGCTAAATGTCAAGTTGCTTCAAAAAGGGCAAAAGAAGTTGCATGGTTGATATTGCTCTGAAATTAACTTAAAATGTTCCAAGTAGATACCGCTTTATGTGTTGATAATCAAAGTTGCACGAAGATCACTAAGAACCTAATCCATTATGCTCACACTAAACGTATTGAGGTGTAGTACCACCACTATATTAAGAAAAAAAACATTTTTTGAAAAGATAAAATTAAACTATGACCACAAATGAACAATTAGCTAATATTTTAACTAAACCATTAGGTTGAATCAAATTTCATTATTTTAGAAATAGGATGGGAGTACAAAATTTATCTAAAGTTCAATAGATTAATTATTATCCATAGATAATAGATGCCATAATCAATTAAGAAGTAGTTGAACAATGGCTAGCTTCGCATCATTCTTGTAGATTAAACAATAACAATAAGACTCATCATGAATGTTTTATCTCCTAATTGTTTCCTTTATCATATTTAGTTAGGTTTTCATTAACCAACATTATGAAGCATCTTATCTTTATTAACAAGCATATTTACAATTAGGGTACCCAAAAGGATGATCTAACGGAAAAAAGGATTACAAAGGACTATTTTGGATTTTTATTACATTTATTATTTCTTGATTATAGTGGATTGGTATATGACTATAACTAGAATGATGTCATGTTAATTTAAAATAAAAAATTCCAAGAATAGATTAAATATAATATTGATGTCCTTTTGAGTCATTTTAAACAATTTGAGTCCTTGTTTTAATTGTAATTTTTCATCTTAAAGGAATCAAAAGGAATGTATTAAACAATGCAATTGACATAAAAAAAAATTCATGAATAAATAATGCATACATCTATGTTTGGCAATGTTCATATAATGCATTTGATTAAATAATGTAGGACATAAGAATTTTGAAGGCTACAGAATTCATTTTAAAAGGGCTACAAGCAAAATGTTTTTTTTTTTTTTTCCTTTGGTTGATTTTTTCTATTCACTAGGCTTAGAATTTGTGGCCTTAAGTGCCAACAAAATGTGCAAAAAAATTTCATGCAAGGAAATATTTTAAATTGTATATAAAAACTTATGTATTCATTTTTTGCATTTCTGGTTTTTTAACAAAATATGTATGCATAATTACATATGGATGTGAAAAACCACCACCACCACCACCACCATGAAAATTATCATAGTTTGAATTATCCAATATCTCTCATTTAAAGTTATTCCATTTAGATTTTGTATTTGGAAGATAGCAAAAACAAAGTCCTTGAGTGCTATAGCAAAAAATGGTACCCTAATTGTGAATATGCACTAACAATCTAACATTTAAAGATTGATCCTTTTGTCCAACAACCTCATACTTCATAAATAGTTTAGTGTATCCAATCTAACAAATTGCAAAGCCTACCATTTTATTTTAGGTTTAATGAGGTTATACCAAGTCTTGTTAACTTGTTCAACTTGGGCCATAAGATATTTATCACAACAAAATTTGCAATCAACGATAAAATTATTAAAGGTTGCCATGCACGTTGCCAACAAGAGAAGACCACATCATATTGTAGCCCATTTTTTTTTGAGTCATAAAATAACATGTGCTCGTTGGTCTCTTTTGGAAGACCTTAGTTGCCCTACACATAGATGTTGGTAGTTCAACCTCTCCATATCACCAACTTCGCTTAGAAACATTTGATGTTGTATTTGAACTTAAGGACCATCCAAATCATTATAAAAATTTGAAAAACATTGCCAACAAGTGTGCCAATTCTTTTAATTAATTGTTGAAAGACAAAAAAAAAAGCCCAAATGAAAAACAAGAAGCTTTCCCATTGTAACAACTAGTGGTCTATTAGATAAATCTTGTCACTTTGAAGTGTGATGGATTGAAATGAAATAGATGAGAAGTCAAGTCTAATTACTAATGAAATTTGAGTTGAGATGTGCTATTGGATTGAAGTTGTTAATGAAGGCTCAAGTTGTGAGTTACCATGGAGTTCAATTCAATGTGTGAATACTAGTTTAAGATCATGAAAGGGTTTAAGAAAACAAGAAGGTGTTAGTGTTTCTATTATTAGGAATTACATGTAGTCAAATATTTTTACGCATGATTATTAATCAACTAGTACTAATCATTATTTTACATTGATTGGTCACTTAGATTATCTTTCCATATTTTTAAATCTTTTTACTAATATTTAGTTTGCATATGCTTTTGCTTTTGTGTATTGTTTTGCACAAGCCCACTTGGGGCTAGCTTGTATTATCAAGTCTTTCTTCAATAATAAGATCCTATAAAGTTTACACATTGATGGCCTCCAATCATAATTAATCATGATATGATACAAAATCCCTCCAAAGATTTCCATTTGCTACATATTGTTCATAATGCAATTCTGAAATTGTTTTTGAATGAATCATAATATTATTAAACCCTTACACACCTAGCCATACATTCGTGAGATTTTGATAATAAAAACTAAGAACTAACAAAAATAATGACATTCACACTTGTGATGCTACTTAACAAAAGTTGTGACATGGATCCCATGTGGTGATATTGAATGTTACTTAAATGATAACCTCACTAGTAGCTTATTGTGCTTTGATGGTAGGTGGGAATGGGAAAGATACCAAATTCAAAATTTCATGGTAAGTTAAATGGTAAGAAAATGTACAAATAGGCTCACACCTTGCCCCTCCCCATTATTTATCATTGCCCATATTCATGAACTTATTGCCTCATTGCCTATCATTGCCTATGATATACTATACTAATGTTCATTTTTTCATTTTTTAGTTTCATATGCAAATTATAGATATATTTTCATACAACATGAAATTCTTAGGAATGTTTTATGATATTGCGGGAGCTACTTTTGAATACTTTGAAGATAATGATAACAATCAAGAAGAACACATAGAAATTGCCAATCCAAGTATGAAATATGAAATTACATTCTTGACATTACAATTTACAATAATTTTGAACAATATTTTACAAGTTACAGTTGTTATTAGTGTACTAATGAATTCAAATTCCATGTTCAATAATAATCAACACTCCTATTTGAGTTTTTAAAATATAACATATAAAGTGAATTGGACATGCATGATGTTGATTACAAATATGTGCAAAGAATGAATGACAATGTCAACATGAATTCAAAGACTCTAGCTATGGTGGCTCCAAGACAAAAACCCAACCACCCTTGACACAATCATGAGGTTTTTACATCATAACCTCCACCTACAATTTCATGAAGGATTACATAACACAAGTACACATAACCTTTTCCAGTTTAATTCCCACTATTAATACTAATAAGAAAATGAAATCTTCATCACTACATACATCCATGGTGGAAGCAATGAAGAAAGCACTCAAATTATTAATAGACTTTATTGATCACATACATACAATGAAGTTAATTATTGAAGAGAAACAAAAAAAACCACAAAAGCTTCTCTTTCATGTTCAATTAGAATATTTCAAAATAATTTGCATGATAAAAAAGATAAATTAGACACAACAAAATGTGGTTTCAAGGCATTAATTGATTTGACCAAGGTAATGGGAAGAATATTCATGAAAGGTAGAGTTGAAGCATTTGTGAACAATATTGGAAATTTTCTAACCACTTAGGCAACATAATGATCACATGTTGAACTAGGTTTTTAAACTCATACATGTAGTTTCAATTTGTGTTTCTTCTTGAATTAACTTTCCACAAATTGAAACTACATTTTACATAATTAATTCTACATATATATTGAACAAAGATATTTTTAATTAAAATTATCTTTATAGAAAGTTTCTTGAATTACACACATTCTACACAAATTGAAGATACATTTTTTAAACATTGAATTAAATTCGGCAAGAAATGGAGGACGACAAACCTCAAATTATAATTGGGTTGTTGACTAAATTGAAGGCATTAATTTGGGTCTTTAGATCCTCTACCTTGAATTATTATTCATTATGCTTCAAAATTTTCATTTAATTTTTTTTTTGGTGGTTCATTTGATGTCATAGGCATGAAAACTACCAAAACAAATGACGAAAGGATAAGTCTAAGTTTAAGTCCAAAACACTAAATGTGCAAGACCAAAATACAAACAAATTTTTATTGTAATGAAATATACAATTGTAAACACAAAAATAATAAAAGAAGGTTATATAATAAGATCATACCTTATATTAGTTTTGATCAAACTAAAGGTAAGGGGGGGTTCCTATTTCTATTTATAACCTTTTGGGGACCTAGTTTAAGGAAGCTTCCATGAGCCCATTAACTAGGAAAGTTTTTTAAAATGCTTCCTAACGATAAATGAACTACAAGTTAACTAAGATTTAATTGAAAGTGAACTATAAATGAACTAAAAATTAACTATGAGTTGATTGATAATTAAATGACAGTGAACTAAAAGTAAAATATGAGTTAACTAAAAGTGAATCAAAAGTTATTTAAAAGTGAAATGGGAATTAATTAGGAATTAACTATGAATCATGGATGAACATTCATATGAATGAACTTTATTTGTTATGTGAAAATGTTGTCTATGACATTTGTCACAATAAATTTTATTTCAGAAATCCTTGGAAAATTTTCAAGATTATTGAGTTTTGATTTTTTGAATCATGTTTTATAATATGACAAAATAAGTGAATACATTTCCAAGATTAAAGTCAGTTGTAGTTTTGGTTTGTGAAAGTTTTTACATATATATATAAATTCAAATGCATTTGTTATAAAATATCATCCCAAATTTTATTTCCTATTGAATAAGAATTTGAAAATTGTAGGACGACCAATATCTTTAGATGACATCAATATTTGGGTAATTACAAGTTGGACTCACCCACTATTTACATGACATGATAATTGTTTCTACACATCTTGGATAATAATGTGTCCCCTGTCAGAAAAAATGAATTTTATGAAATGGGACCCAAACATATGATTTTTATGGCATTTAGTTAGGTGAAATAATTTTATTATTAAAAAAAAAAACACCAAATGGGGGAATTTTTAATGTGTTTGACCTCTTATGTAACAATACACAAACAACTTGTAAGTGGATTCACCATAACCATGATTTGTAGTGATGAGTCCATTTATTAATTTTGAAAATTGATAAATGTTATAAATAATTCAAAATAAGGGTATCCCAAGCATTGAACAAGATGACATGAAAGTTTGGGGGACTTTTAATAGCATCAAAATTAAAGGAAAATGGTGAAGTCCATTAGAACATGCATTTTTTGAATTAAAAAAAAAGAACTCACAAAAAGTTGTATCTTAAGATATATTAAAGGGGCAACCATCAGTTACTTTTGAAAAAGATGTTTTTAAAAATTACAAACATGGGCATCCAACAATGTCACATTGATGTTATGATCAAAATACATTATTAGAAGATGGACATCTTTTCTATTGAAAATTGGTCCACTTTAACTTATAATTACTCGTATGACTAAAGGCACATTTAGTTTTTGTCTCTTAATGTAGGTAAATTTTTACACCATCTTGTGGTCCCTAATTAAAAACTTACCCATATATTGAGCCTTCTAATAGAGACATGAAGTTCTAAATATTTGCACATGATTGATGTTAGTTCCAAACAATCCAACATGAATGTTCAAAAACATTCTATGTTGGTCAACTATAGTTGTGGCACCATAAAATATCCACAACTCTTATGGTGATAATTGTATTTGAGAAAAGGTCAAGTGGGGGTTTGATGATATCAATATATGTCCTATCCATTGCCCCATAGGTAAAAGGCGTCAAGCACCACTCCTTGAAATCATTGATGATAATTTGCAATTTTGCATCAATATGTTAAGTAATGAATTTTTGAAACACAATATTTATAATTTTTTTGATATAATTCAAAACTCATGAGTTCAATGATCATTGTCAAACTTTGTCAACAAGAATTTTTAGAATCATTGAAGGTATTAGGTCGGTTAACTAAGTTATTAAGGTTTGGAGGCAAAATTGATAGAAGATTGCAAAACAATTAAGATTTTAATGGAAACGATGCATGTAAAAGTTGCATGTTATTAAGTTCATGTTCCTACATCAAGTTTGAGGAAGAAGAATGGAGGAGAAATTTTTGATTTGTTGGCCATATTTTGACACATTTCTACAAGGAGAATGAAAAACATGGTGGTATCAAACTACACAAAACACTTGAAATAAAGAAATATTGCCCATCATGATTGAATTAAAAAGTTAATGTGTTAATGTGAAAAATGGCCATAGTTGAATAATTTATTGGAAATGCCACCCACACCCCAAGGGCCAAACCTTGTTATAAAAGTTAACTAACTATTAGCACATGAATCAACTTTTATGGATGAAATAATTCAAAAAGGAGTAGAAAATATTGAGGTAAATGAAGGCATATTCCTAAGTCCTATGTATTTTGAATTACATTGACAATTTATATTCATGTGTTTGAATTCCATTTTATCATCAAAGTATTGAGTAAATGGTTGTAGGAGGGATTTTAGTTGAATCATTGATGTATTATGACTAACATTAATTATGTTGGTGAAAATGATTGGAATTCATTTCTTGTGAAAATGTGTTTGAATTTTGGGACATTTTTTTATTCCACATCTCTTTCATGCTTTAATTTTGGCTCCTAGCCTAAAGCTAGGGACAATTTAGGTTGATGAATACAAGTAATATTATGATTATAAATAATATAAACACAAAAGTCTTGCCTTGCAAGGGACATACCTTTTGTAACATGTATGGAAACATTATGTTAATGCCAATTGTATGACATTTGACAAATTGTTTTGCCCATCCATGACCAATTACCATCCAAATTGTAAATAAAAAATTAGGTGAAAATTTATATTTTATCCACATGGGAAAATACCTTAATTAATTAAGAACCATGACATCCAACCAATTTTAAATGTTAAAGATGATCTATATTAGTGTTTTATGAAATGTATTGATGGATACAAACATGATAATGATGTATAGGGTACATTTGAAAGTGAAGTATTAATGAATATGAATGCAAGATTAAAAAAGAAGTGGGGGTTAAACAAGTGTAAAATAGTACATGTAAAAACTTGACAATGTTATAATTGACAATCAATAAGGTTTTGTGTATGACTCATATATGATAAATGTATAGTGAAACAATCCTTGGGGCCATTGGAAATGTCTCTACCCCACCCACACCAATGTTGGGCATTTATTAAAAACATGCATAGACCCTTGAAAACTATCAAAACAATTGTTAAGATTCATAACATTGCAATAAAAATGATAATCCTTAACAACAACAATTGTTAGAATTTGTGACTACATGTTCAAGCTTAAAACTCCATATTCAAACTTCCACAACTATAACATTCAAAACTTGATCACATTTGGACAAATGTCCCCAATGTTGGATTGTTTGAATGTGTATCATAAACTTATTACCCCGACTATCATAAAACTATACATATTGCATTCAAACTTCCAAACAATTTGCCCAAGACTTTGTTTTCATTTATCCACACGAATGTTTGATAATATGTTATGGACACACATTTTTTTGCACTTAATGTCATGCTCATTAAATGTATAGAACCACCTCATAGTTTTCACCATCTTGTTTATTTCCATTCGTACATGTGTATAAATTGTTTTTTAGACTTTAATTGAAGCCATTGCATTGCAACAATTTGATCTTTTAGAAAGGAAATAATTGGGTGAACTATGAATCCATTGATATTATAGTACACAATTTATTCAAGTTATGCAATATTTTCATTAAGACTTGTATACGAGTAGAATAAGTGATCATCCATTGAAGCCCAAAATTAGGTTTTGTGATTCCTACATTTCTTTTCTTTCTTGTATAGCTTTCTGGGTTGTTATGACAATCTAGACTGTTGTACCATAGTACCTGGGCCAATTCAACACTAAATATATTACTTTCAAAAATGTTGAAATAACCAGCATCAAAAAAATGATAAAGAACTGGCAGTTTTCTGACTGGTTATTTGATTTTTCAAAATTTTGAAGACCATGGTTATATACTAGAACTGGGTCTTTGATTTTTTTCGAACAATAGTTAGAATCCTAAGAACCATCTTGATAACCATCAAGGGTCCTTCTAATAACCACACAACATTGCTGTGGCTGTGGTAGAGACACTTCCAGTGGCACCAAGGATTGTCAAAAATTTTGTGGTTTTCAATGATTGCTTTCAGGACATGTCAAAAGCTGAGAAAGATACAAGACAATACAAAAAGCTTTTGCAGCAATTGCAATTTGAAGGCAAGATTCCCAGCATGCTCAATTCTTCTCTAATCACGACCTTGCATACATATTGGGCACTAGTCAATCAATGTTGAAGAACATCGCAACTACTAGGAACTTCATTTTTATGTCTTCTTAAAGCATGTGTCCAGGTGGGCTTGATGTAAGAGCATCTCCACCAACGCTCAGTATGTGACCCTGCATAATATTTCTCACATCCGAGTTTTAGTTACTAACTTTTGCCAACCCCACCCATTAAACATAAAATGGAAATTAGGTGGGAGACTACACTTGGATTAGTCGAACTATCTAACCAAACAAAAACAAGGAGCAGTCAATAAATATGATCTCGGTGTGTGTATTAGTCTTTTCCATGGTTGTCCAGGGCTCTGAAAGTGGTGTATTTTTTCAGGGTCTCAGCATTCTTCCAGGGGAGTCACTGGATTTAACTCATGAACCTCATCCAAGATTTCCAGTGCGTGGTCACAGACTGAGCATTGGTGGAGATGCTCTAAGAATACTGAAATCTTTTGATTTCACTAACTTATTTTATAAAACTTTGGCAACAATGGAACTATACACTCCACATGGCTAACCTTCTTGGTCTTGCTAGCCCTCTACAAGTCACATTTTATGATCATGGCAATATCTTGTAACCTAAGTGCTGTTGTATGGATGGCTTGCTTGCTGTTGCAAAATTGTGACCTGTTATGTCAAATGGAAAAAATCATAACAACTCAAGTTCTTGCAATGAACCATCATAGAAATTTTCCTTGCTATGTTTTGCCATTTGCCATATTGCTATATGCAATTAGCATATTGTAAATGCAAGTATTATATGAGAGGTTAGAAATGAAAAGGGTTTGAGAAATATTTGGATTGAAATGAATAATAGTGAGGCACACATACATTTTTGGTATGATAAAGACCATACTCAATGGCTGAAGTTTTATGCATGACATATGTGACCAAAAAAGTGTTCATTTATGTTGTGATGATTGATCATTGCATTTGGGTTCATGTACATGCCTTTTGGTATTGCACTCTCACTTTGCATTATCATTTAGAAATTTGTGGATATATGTGGTGATTGCAAGATCCTGCCAAGTACATTGTGATGTTTGTTCATTGAAAGTTGGAAGAACAATCATGATAAGAGGTGCTAATTGATTGCATCATTTTGAGGGATGGTGTTTGTTCTTGTAGGAATTATAATTTTGTGATAATTGAAGGATTGGACAATGTGAGATGATACGAGATATCATTAAATGATAAAATATATATATCATCCAATGATAAAAGACCCCATCAATATCCATTTAAATATTTCTAAATGTCAGATGGGCTTAAGTCCAATATTTTAGGGTTTAAACCTTCCCTAACCTGAGTTTATGATGGGAACAATTTTTAAAACAAATGGGCTTTTTTTCAATTTTTTGAATAGTGGGTGTGAAAATATGAATGATTTGAAAATATGAACAAGATTAAATCAAAATTCATCCTTCAATAGCATATTAGAGTAAATAACCAAAGATGCCAATTTGTAGGCCCTATTTGCTACTACTATTTAGTTATACATTTGTCTGAAAGGGGAGGTGAAAGTGGTGGTGAGAGACAAGACCACTTCTCATTTACTCCTACAACCCAATTGCTTTTCAGTGTTTAAAAGCTGAAAAATTGTTATACAGTTTTGGTAAAAACAAAAAAATTACCAAGACTTCATGGTTTGCAAATTATGCTCTCACTACACAGTGCTTAAGACTATTCTGAGATACCATTAACTTTGTTCCCTGGCCATCCTCTTGGACTAAGTGTGGATCAACTAAGTGATTACCTCAATACTACCACTTATGGAAATTAAAGTAGATTGTTGTTTGCAATATTATATGTAGTTATGGACATTTCCACCCTCCTGCAACCCTTTGATGAATTAGCATTGTGCCTATGTGTCCATGGATAGGAAACACACTGGACCCTTTTGGAACAATGACCTTGCTTCATGGGTTGCATGTAATCTGATTGGATTGAAAGAATGATTATTTTATTGTTGAAGTTGTCTTATAGATATGTGTTGAAATGTTGAAGTCAGTGTTGTCTAGTTTTCTTATTTCAAAAGAACCTTTAGTCCTGGTTCTTTTGAAGCTTTTTATTATTTTATTTATTTAAAAATTTAAAATTTTGGTTTTTGATGGAACCTCTAGTCCGATTTTAAGACCGGTTCTTCGGATTTCTAAAACCTTCAGTTTTTATCATTTTCACATCAAATTGAGAATCAATTTGGTTAAAAACAAGGTTTGGTTCCATATCCATTACATATGATTAAAAATTTAAAAACTTGTGTAATATTAATTTATTCAACCAATGCACACAATTCAAAATAAAGATGATACAATATTAGTTATATATAACCTATCAAATGCAATAAGTTGCCTAAAATGTGGGGTCAAGCTTATGTATTTTTTTTATAAAATTGTGCTTATGTATCTAAAAAATTTGACCTTTTTAAAATGGGGTAACACCCCCTATTTAGGTTCTCATTCAATTTTGAAAATAAGCTAGAGTTTTTATTAGATTCCAATGGTGGTCCCAACCTAGAGACCCTAGAACCTAACTTATAACATGGACCTTAACATCTTGAAATCCAAGAACCTGGCAACATAGGTTGAAACCAATGTTGTGCAAGTATATCATTTACATGAATATACTTGTTTGATAAAGATAAATTATATTATTTATCCTATCTTATTTTTTCAAAGTCAATATATTCTAATTAAATGCATATAAAAAATATGTAAATTTGAAAAAATATACCTATTTCATAACCTTGAATATATCTAAAAAATATCCTTACTAAAAGCTAGGTACATTTTCAAACTCAAGTAAATCTTCTTAAGGTAAGTTTCACCTAAACCCTAAAATCGTCTTTACCCTTATTTGTGATTGTTGTGCAAGGTGTCTAATATTGAAAAAAAATGTGATGAATTATGTGTGTGCTCTCTCTGATGTTAAACTTTAGGATGGAATTAGAGTTTGAAAACCAATTAGACCACTATGTTGAGCTTGGTGATAAAGGAAAATTTGATTTTTAAATATGTATTTATGTTTAGTAGGGCAAGTGGGATGTTGTCCATTTTGATTTCAATGACCTTTGATTTTATGTATGTTTAGGAATGAAAATTTGAAATATTTTTATGCAATTTCATTATTGTAATTTGATATCATATGTGTGCATTGTCCCACTAGATTTAGGCCTATGAAAGTTATTTAAGTAAATTCCAAAGCATGAGAGAAAACCCATTTTTACTAAATAAAATAAAATAATTTACCCTATATTTACCTTTTTAAAAATTGTAATCAAGGTAAACGATAAGGGGTTCCTAGACCCTTCCTTAATGAAAAAAAAATTCATAATATATCTTTACCCATTGGGTAAATAAATTAAAATTTTACATATATCCTACCCTTAGTATATATCAATAACAATATACTAGCACAACACTAGTTCAAACCTAAAGTGAACATTGGAAAATATTTTGTCTTGGAAAGGTTACAATATTGCCAATGTAATATCACTGTGCATTTTGATGTTTCCCCATGTTGAGGACCTTGGGACTTCAAAAAGCTTATGGGTTCAAATCCATTAGTGTGCAAGTGAAAGTCTTCTTGGCCTTTTGCCATTAGGCTTGACTTAGGGGTGCCAAAGGTTGTTAGGTCAAGTTTGTTGTTGTGTTTCCAAAAAAAAAAAAAAAAAAAAAAGCATTTTGGGGGGAAAGTAAAAAAATTGCTTTCACAAACCCCAAAATAAAAAATAAAAAATAAAATAAAAAAGACTAAAGATTTGGAAACGAGTTT
>Ga0116231_10002075_pt1 | contig 41920 bp, 29 predicted proteins | sample S1TSphgellanicum_2_FD_89695 | JGI IMG/M metagenome (GOLD analysis project Ga0116231, IMG submission 89695) | Host-associated microbial communities from peat moss isolated from Minnesota, USA - S1T2_Fd - Sphagnum magellanicum MG | ecosystem: Host-associated > Plants > Peat moss > Unclassified... | reverse complement strand
CTGATCCTCGGTCGCATGGGCGCTCGCCGCCACGGCCAGCGATTGCCGGTGCGCCTCCGCCCGGAAGAATGACGCGCGCACGTCCGGCACCCAAATCTGGATCGGCCGCAGGCCCTGGGCGCGCAGCCGGTCGCGATGCTCCTGAACCTTCACCCTGGTGGGCTTCGCACCCTTCGCCTGCGCCATGACACGGACCTCCGATAAGTTACATGTAACCTATCATGAAGCACTCGGCATGGAAAGCGAATTCGATGCGGCACCTCGGCCATAGCCGACTGGGAAATGTGTAAAAGGTGGTTATTCGGCAATAGGTTGGCGGCACGGCGCACATTGCACCCCAGCACCGCACATTGCCGGATCGGCGAAAAAACCGAACACAAACAACCAACCGACAGAGGCGCAATGTGCGGCCTTTTATCTGGCCCTCACCAATTCAGCCTCAGCATCGGCGATATTGGTCGCGGCAATCGGGTCGTCTGCGGCATAAACGACGTCTCGAATGCTCGCCAAGCGTTGGCCCTTGCGGCGGCAGCTTCGGCCCGCAGACCGGCCGCTTCCGCTCGTCCATCCTCCTACGCCGAGGCTCCGGAGGACGGATTCCGATCTTAGCGTTAGCCCCAAAAAGGGTCTGCCCGCCGAAGCGCTTGGCGCGGAGGCGGGTTACGATGTTTTTAGCTCCCGTATGTACATTCGACCGCAAGTGTAAGTCGGGAGTTGGGTCATGGCGCGGCGGAAGGCTGGGCTAGGTGGAGCGGCGCGGGGTTTGACGCTGGGTGTTTTGGCGGCGGGCGGTCTGTCGGCCTGCGCCAGTACACCGGAGCCTTTAGGCGCCGTCGGAGGCCAGGCGCCGCGGGCTTATAACCGGCCTTATGAGGTGCACGGGCGCTGGTATCGGCCTGAGGCTCAGCCCGGGTACGACGAGGTCGGGACTGCCTCCTGGTACAGCTACGAATCCCATAATCGCACTACGGCCGATGGCGAGGTGTTCGATGCGCGTTTGCCCACGGCGGCGCACAAGACCCTGCCGATCCCGAGCTATCTTGAGGTGACCAATCTGGCCAATGGGCGGCGCATACGTGTGCGGCTGAACGATCGCGGGCCGTTTGTGGCGGGCCGGATTATCGATCTATCGCGCGGCGCGGCGGCCGAATTAGGCTTTTTGAACCAGGGGACGACTCGGGTGCGGGTGCGGTATCTGGGACCGGCGCCGCTGCTGCCCCGCGAGTCTGTCGCCACGGCCCGCATGTCGTCGGCGCCGCTGGAGGGAGACGAGTAAGCGCCGGCTTGCCTTGGTTGCGGTTCCGGCCGAAACAGGGGGCGTGCAGCGGGGTCATTTCATATCGTTCGAGGGCGGGGAGGGGGCTGGCAAGTCCACCCAGATCCGCACGTTGGCGGCGCGGCTCGAGGGGTTGGGCCAGCGCGTGGCGCTTACGCGCGAACCCGGTGGGTCGACAGGCGCGGAAAGTCTGCGCGATCTTCTGGTGCGCGGCGAGGCCGATCGCTGGTCGCCGATGTCTGAGACGCTCATTCTTTATGCCGCCCGAGCCGATCATCTGGAACGGCGCGTCCGTCCGGCGCTGGCTGAGGGCGCCTGGGTGCTCTGCGACCGCTTCGCCGATTCGACCCGCGCCTATCAGGGGGCGGGCGGGGGCGCTGCGGCCAACATCATCGCCGCGCTGGAGCAGGCGGTGATCGGCGACGACTGGCCCGAGCTGACGCTGATCCTCGATCTACCGCCAGCCGTGGGCTTGGCGCGGGCGGCGGCGCGGGGCGGCGCGGAGCAGCGCTTTGAGGGCAAGGGTTTGGCCTTCCATGAGCGCCTGCGCGCTGGCTTCCTGGAGATCGCCGCTGGCGAACCGCAGCGCTGCCGCGTGATCGATGCAGAGGCTGGGATCGACGCGGTGGCCGACGCGGTCTGGGCCGCCGTGCGCGACCGCTTTAGCCTCACGGCTTGAAGGCGCCGTCGTCCATGGCCTCCACCGCCCCCCTACATCCTCGCGACAGCTACACCTTGCAGGGCCTAGACGCCGCCGTCGCAGCCTTTATGGAGGCGCGAGCGCGCGAGCGCCTCCATCACGCCTGGCTGCTCACCGGACCCGAAGGCATGGGCAAGGCCAGTTTCGCCTATCGCGCCGCGCGCCGGCTTCTGGGCGCCAAGCCTGTCACGGGCGATGGGTGCGGGCTGGCCAGTTCGCCGGACGATCCCGTCTGCCGCATGGTGGCGGCCCAGTCCCACCCCGATCTGATGGTGCTGGAGCGCATGAGCGAAGCTAGCCCGACGCGTAAATCCATTCCGGTGGATGAGGCGCGACGGCTGCCGGAGTTCTTCTCCAAGGCGCCGGCCATCGCCGCCTATCGCGTCGCCATTATCGACGCTGCCGACGACCTGAACGTCAATGCGGCCAATGCGGTGCTCAAAACCTTGGAGGAGCCGTCGGGGCGCGGCGTGTTATTCCTGGTCAGCCATGCGCCCGGGCGGCTTTTGCCCACGATCCGCTCCCGCTGCCGGCGCCTGGCGTTTGCGCCCTGGGCGGAGGCGGACTTGATCGGCTTTATCCAGGCGCATTTGGATGTCGACGCCGACGACGCCCTGCGTCTCGCCCGGATGTCTCGCGGGGCGCCTGGTCGCGCCCTGTCGCTGGCGGCGCGGGGGGCGCTGGATGTGGATCGCCAGGTCGAAGCCATCCTTCGGCGTCTGCCCGTGACGGATGGCCCTGAACTTCTGGGGCTGGCCGATTCGTTTCGCGGACCTGAAGGCGGCCCGCGCTTCAATCTGTTGCTGGAGCGGTTCGCCGATCGTCTTCATGCGGCGGCCGCCCTGCGGACGGAGATTGGCGCCTTGGCGGCGGCGGATCGTTGGAGCGGCGCCTGGGATCGCTTGAGCCGGCTGCCCGATCAGGTCGAGGCGCTGAATCTGGACCGGGCCGACGCCTTTTGGAGCCTGATGGGCGATCTTCGCGCCGTCGCGGCGCACCATCCGCTGACGTCCTGAGAACCGCGACCGATGCTCATCGATAGCCATGTCAATCTCCACGCGCCGCAGTTCGCCGACGATCGGGCCGAGGTGATCGCGCGGGCGCGGGCGGCGGGCGTCGCGCTGATGATCACGATTTGCGACAAGCTGGCGTCGTTCGAGGCGGTCTCAACCCTGGCGCAAACCTATGACGACATCTGGTGCACTGTGGGCGTCCATCCCCACGAGGCCAAGGACTATGCCGATCTGGCGCCCGAACGCCTCATCGCGCTCAGCCAGCATTCGCGTGTGGTGGGGATCGGCGAATGCGGCCTGGATTATCATTACGACCTCAGTCCGCGAGATATACAGCGCCAGGTTTTCGCCGCTCATATCGCCGCCGCCCAGGCCACCGGCCTACCCTTGGTCGTGCACACCCGCGAGGCGGATGACGATATGGGCGATATGCTCGAGCGCGCTCATGCGGAGCGACCGTTCAAGCTTTTGATGCATTGCTACACCAGCGGCGCGGAGCTTGCGGCGCGGGCCGCGGCCTTGGGCGCCTGGTTTTCCGTCTCCGGCATCGCCACCTTCAAGGCGGCGGACGACGTGAGGGCGGTGATCGCTGAGATGCCGGGAGGTCGTATCTTGCTGGAGACCGATTGTCCGTATCTGGCGCCGGTTCCCTTCCGCGGTCGGCGCAACGAGCCGGCCTATCTGCCCCATATCGCCGCCAAGCTGGCGCAGATTCGGGGATGGAGTCTGGATGAGACCGAGGCGCGGACCACCGCAGCCGTCTTCGATCTCTTCCATCGGATCGATCGACCCTCGCGTGAGTTTGGCTGAATGACGGTTCTGCGTTTCACGATCCTGGGTAGCGGTTCGTCCGGCGGGGTGCCTCGTGCGGACGGCGCCTGGGGCGCGTGCGATCCAGCGGACCCCCGCAACCGGCGCTCGCGATGCTCAGCCCTTGTGCGTCGGCCAGCCCAAGGCGATCGGGCGCTCGAGACGACCGTGCTGATCGACACCTCGCCCGACCTGCGTAGCCAGACCGCCGCCGCTGGCGCCGCGCGCCTGGATGCGGTGCTCTACACCCACGATCACGCCGACCAGTCCCACGGCATCGACGATTTGCGGGCCTTCTACCTGACGAGCCGCCAGCGCACGCCCTGTTTCATGGACGAGGCGACTTACAACACCCTCACCAACCGCTTCCGCTACATCTTTGAGGCCCAAACCGGTTATCCGGCGATCTGCGATCCCCGCCATCTGCCGCCCCATGGCGAAACCTGGCGGATCGAGGGGCCGTCCGGCGCCATTCCAGTCACGACCTTCGACCAGGATCACGGCGGCGTGCGCTCGGTCGGCTATCGCTTCGGCGATGTCGCCTATTCCAGCGACGTGGTCGACCTGCCTCCGGAGTCGATGGCGGCGCTTCAAGGCTTGGACGTATTCGTGGTCGATGCGCTCCGCTATACCCCGCACCCCACCCACGCTCACCTGGCCAAGGCGCTGGAGTGGATCGAAAGGCTGAAGCCGGCTCGGGCCATCCTGACGAACCTGCATCAGGATTTGGATTACGCGGTCTTGTTATCGCAACTGCCAGCCAATGTAACGCCAGCTTACGATGGGCTGACGTTTGAGAGCGATATATTGGAGTCTTGAGGCTTGGTCAGATCAACCCCGCCCGAATCTTAGCCCGCAGCGCATCTATCGGCGCCAAACCGCGATCCGTCTTCATATGCCAATAGGTCCAGCCATTGCAGGCGGGCGCCTGTTCCATCAAGGCGCCGAGTTTATGGATCGAGCCGGTCAAATCGCCAGCCGTCAGGCTGCCGTCGGCGCGGACCTGGGCGCTGCGCTTGCCCTTGGGACAATAGAGTTCGTCGCCCGGGTGAAGCAGGCCGGCCTCCAGGATCATGCCAAAGGGGATGCGGGGTTCGGATTTCTTGGAGCCGGTCACCGCCAGTTGGCTGGGCGGCGTTTGGATGACCTCGGCGATTCGACGTTTGGCCACCTCCACATAGTCGGGCTCCCGCTCGATGCCGATAAACCTGCGGCCTAGCCGCTTGGCGGCCGCCCCGGTCGTGCCGACGCCGAAGAAGGGGTCGAGCACGACGTCGCCGGGCTTGGTGGAGGCCAGGATCACCCGGTGCAGCAGCGCTTCGGGCTTTTGGGTCGGATGGGCCTTGGCGCCGTCCCCGTCCTTCATCCGCTCCTCGCCGGTGCAAAGGGGCAGGGTCCAGTCCGACCGCATCTGCACATCGTCGTTGAACACCTTTAGGGCGTCGTAGTTGAAGGTGTAGCGCGCGGTCTTGGACTTGGCCGCCCAGATCAGGGTTTCGTGAGCGTTGGTGAAGCGCGTGCCTTTGAAATTGGGCATGGGGTTGGTCTTGCGCCACACCACGTCGTTCAGCATCCAGAAGCCCAGATCCTGCACCTTGGCGCCGACGCGGAAGATATTGTGATAGCTGCCGATCACCCACAGCGCGCCATCGTCCTTCAGCACGCGGCGGCAGGCGGTCAGCCAGTCGTGGGTGAAGCGGTCGTAGGCGGCGAAGGAGTCGAACTGGTCCCAATGGTCGTCTACAGCGTCGACCTTGGAGTTGTCGGGCCGATGCAGGTCGCCACCGAGCTGCAAGTTGTAGGGCGGATCGGCGAACACCAAATCCACAGACTTGTCCGGCAAGCTCGCTAGAATTTCGCAGCAGTCGCCGCAGAGAATGGTCTCGCTCGCCGCGGTCGAGGCCGAAGTGATCGTAGGCGTGATCTTGAGGGTCATTCCGCACTCCAATGGCCGAACCCTCAGGGCATCGTCGTTAAGGATGGGTGTGAAAGTATACTGAACAAAAGGTTAAGCGCTTGACTTGGCTTGGGTGTTCTAGCACCTCGCATCCATGACGTCGTTGTCCGACCACGAGCTCGGCCCGCCGAAGACCTCTCGGCTCAAGGGTCCTGAAACCAGCGTCGGCGCCGACGGCGACTGGTCGCCGGGCCTCCTGCGGTCCCATGCCTATGAAAAGCTGCTGACCGACATCATCCTGGGCGATCTGGCGCCGATGAGTGTGCTGGATGAGCGGGTGCTGGCCGCGCGTTACGCCACGGGCGTCGCCGGCGTGCGCGATGCGCTGGGGCGGCTCGCTTTGGAAGGTTTGGTGCTGCGTCGGCCAAGGGTTGGCACGGTCGTTGCGCCGCTGGATCTGCGCGAGATCGAAAACGCCTTTCAGGTGCGTCATATGCTTGAAGCGCGCACTGCGGCGCTGGCGGCTGAAAAGGCGAGCGAGGCGGACCTCATCGCAATCACCTCCGCCTTCGATGGCGCTGAGGCGGCTATCGCGCAAGGCGATGTCCGCGCCATGCTGATCATGGATCGCAACTTTCATAAGGCTGTGGCTGCGGCCACGCACAATCCGACCCTGGCGCGGTTCGTGGTGTCGCTGCAAAACGTCGCGACGCGGTTTTGGATCTGGGCGATGGAGCGCCAGTCGCCGGCCGATCAATTGGCCGATGTGGATCGCCATCGCGCCTTGGCCCGCTGCATCGCGGCCCGCGACCCCGCCGCGGCGGAAGCCGCCGCCGCCGATCTGGTCGGCGATCCGCCGAGCAAGTATCGCTGAGGCGATCTGCGGCGGATGATCGAGCAAGGAAATATAATCTCGCGTGTTCACCCCACCCCGCCTTCCTCGGCACAAGCCCGAGGGCGGCGGAAGCGGGGCGGGACACGCGATACCGAGTTGCAAGCGGGAGGATCGGCCAAGGGCCGGTGACGATCTGAAATGCAGGTGGTGCTGATCGGCTGTGGCAATATGGGCGGTGCGCTTTTGCGGGGGTGGGTCGCCGCGGGCATCGCCCCCATCGCCGTCGTCGATCCCAAACTCGATCGCGTCGAGGGCGCGCAGGTTCTCGGCGGTTTGGAGGCTTTGGCGGGACTGAAGAGTCCGCTTTGCGTCGTCCTGGCGGTCAAGCCGGCCATGATCGCGCCGACGCTGACCCAGATCGCCGCCTATCTGAACGATCGGGCTCTGGTGCTTTCGGTCGCGGCGGGCGTATCCCTGGCGACGCTACGGCGCTGCGCTGGCCCAGGTCCTGCGGTTGTGCGCACCATGCCCAATACGCCGGCCGCTATCGGTAGGGGCGCGGTCGCCGCCGTTCCCGACGTACCGCTGACGCTTGCGCAACAGGCGTTCGCGCAAGATTTGCTCCAGGCGGCGGGCCAGGTGTTCTGGCTTGAGGATGAGGGCCTGATCGACGCCGTGACCGCGGTCTCCGGCTCCGGTCCCGCCTATTTCTACCGCTTCACCGAACTTTTGGCTGAGACGGGTCGTGAGTTGGGTCTAAGCCCCGAGATGGCCGAGTCGCTGGCCACCCTGACCTTTACGGGCGCAGCCGCCTTGCTGGAGGCCACCGGCAAGCCGGCCGCGCAACTGCGGGTCGAGGTCACCAGCCCCAACGGCGTCACCGCCGCGGCCTTAGCCGAATTCGACCGAGAGGATCGCCTCGCAAGCCTGATCGACGAGGCGGGCCGCGCGGCGGTGAAACGCAATCGTGAGATGGGCGCCGCCTAAAAAGGCGAAGGCTTAAGCGCCCACCCCGGTGGCGGATCGGCGTCGATCTGGTTACATGCCCAACATGCGCACCGAACAGCCCCTCGCCATCCGGCTTGCGGATTACCAGCCGCCCGCCTTTCTGATCGACTCGACCGAGCTCGATATCTCGCTCTCGCCCCATGCGACGCGGGTGAAGGCCAAGCTGGCCCTTCGCCGCGTTGGACCCGAGCCAGAGCCCCTGCGCCTGGACGGCGTGCGGCTGAAGCTGATCGCCGTTAGCCTGGACGGAGCTCCCCTTGCGCCGGACGCCTATGAGGTCGGGGCGGAAAGCCTAACGATCGCGGAAACGCCCCAGGCCTTCGTGCTTGAAACCGAGGTGGAGATCGAGCCGGCCGCCAATACGGCGCTGGAGGGTCTTTATATGTCGGGCGGCCGCTTCTGCACCCAGTGCGAGGCAGAGGGTTTTCGCAAGATCACCTATTTCCTCGACCGGCCCGACGTACTGTCCCGCTACACGGTGCGGATCGAGGCCGAAAGCGCGGCCTATCCGCGCCTCTTGTCCAACGGCAATCTGGTGGAGCGGGGCGAGCGTGGCGATGGGCGCCATTTCGCCGTTTGGAACGATCCGTTCCCTAAGCCCTGCTACCTGTTCGCCCTGGTGGCGGGCCGACTGGACGAGCTGGCGGACAGCTTCACGACCGTGAGCGGACGTTCGATCGATCTGCGTATCTATGTCGATCCGGGCCAGGCGAACCGCGCCGCCTACGCCATGGGGGCGCTGCAACGGTCGATGGCCTGGGACGAGCAGGCGTTCGGGCGCGAGTACGACCTGGACCTCTTCATGATCGTAGCCGTGCGCGACTTCAACTTCGGCGCGATGGAGAACAAGGGGCTCAATATCTTCAACAGCGCGCTGCTGCTCGCCGATCCGGCCACCGCGACCGATGGGGACTATGAGCGGATCGAGAGCGTCGTCGCCCACGAATATTTCCACAATTGGACCGGCAACCGCATCACCTGCCGAGACTGGTTTCAGCTCTGCCTCAAGGAGGGGCTGACGGTCTTTCGCGATCAGAGCTTCTCCGCCAACCAGCGGGGCGCGGCGGTTCAGCGCATCAAGGACGTGCGGGCTCTGCGGGCTCGCCAGTTTCCCGAGGACGCAGGTCCTCTCGCCCACCCGGTGCGCCCGTCCAGCTATGTGAAGATCGACAACTTCTACACCGCGACCATCTATGAGAAGGGCGCCGAGATTATCGGCATGTTGCGCACCCTGGTGGGACCGGATGCGTTCCGACGCGGCATGGATCTCTATTTCGAGCGCTGGGACGGTACGGCGACGACGGTGGAGGCCTTTGTGGCCTGTTTCGCCGACGCCTCGGGCCGCGATCTCGACGCCTTCATGGGTTGGTATAATCAGGCCGGTACGCCCCAGGTGTCGCTGCACGTCGCCTACGACGAGGCGGCTCAAGCGCTCGACCTGATCTTCACCCAAGCGACCGCCGCAACTCCGGGTCAGCCGCACAAGGTCCCGCTGCCGATCCCCATACGCCTCGGCCTCTTGGACGGGGAGGGGCGCGCCCAGAGCTTCAAGTCTGCGCCCGACAAGACGCCGATCGAAGAGACCGTCCTCGTGCTGGACCGCGCCGAAACCCGTGTGCGGCTGGAGGGCGTAACGGCGGCGCCGGTGATCTCGGCCTTGCGCGGTTTTTCCGCCCCTGTCGTGCTTACGACCGACGCGCCCGCCAAGGACGCCTTCGTACTCCTGGCCCACGACCCGGACCTGTTCAACCGCTGGGAGGCGGGCCAAGGGCTGGCGCGCGACCTGATGCTGCGCCGGATCGCTGGCGAGCCGGACGAGGTCAGCGAAACCCGGTTCGCCGACGCCCTGGGGCGCACCTTGCGCGATCCCACCGCCGCCGACGCGTTCAAGGCTTTGGCCCTTGAGCTGCCGAGCGAGCAGGACTTGGTCCTGTCCTTGCGCCGCGCCGATCCGCGCGCGATACATGAGGCGCGTGCGGCGCTACGTGCGCGGATCGCGATCCATCTGGGCGATCTCTTAACCGAGCTTCACGGTGTCTTGCAAGAGCCCGGCGAGTTCAGCGCCGATGCCCAGGCCGCCGGACGGCGGGCCCTTCGCAACGCAGCCCTCGATATGCTGGCCGCTGCGCCCAACGCCGCCGTCGCCGCTCGCGCCGAAGGCCATTTTGAGGCTGCCGCCAATATGACCGACGCCATGGGCGGCCTGAACGCCCTGATGCAGATCGGCGGCGAGCCCTTCGATCGGGCGCTGAAGTCCTTTTATGGCTGTTGGGAGCGTGACCCGCTCGTGATCGACAAGTGGTTCGCCGTCCAGGCGCGCTCGCCGTTCGCCGACGTCGTGGGCAAGGTTGTAGGGTTGACCGGGCATCCGGCCTTCGACCCCAAGGTCCCCAATCGGTTCAGGGCGCTCGTCTCGACCTTCGCCAACGCCAATCCCTTCCGCTTCCACGACGAGACCGGCGTCGGCTATCGCTTCCTGGCCGATCAGATTTTGCGGGTCGACGCCTACAACCCTGGCTTGGCGGCGCGGCTCGTCAGCCCCTTGGGCGATTTTCGGCGCTATCGCGAGGACCTGGCCGATCTCATGCGCGTCGAATTGGCTCGTATCGCCGCCACCCCGACTCTGTCCAAGAATGTGAGAGAACTGGTCGGAAAGACGCTGGAGCAGACACCCGAGACGGAATGAGGTCTTGGGCCTAAAGGTCCCCAGCTTTCCGTTTCTCGTCTGATGACACGAAGAACCGCCCCCGGTTAAGGTCTAGTTAGAGATTCGGGAGAAGCCGGCTTGGCTAGCCGCGCGGCAAAAGGCTTGAACAGCGCGGAGAAACTCGAAGCGTCAGCCGATGAGGTGCGGTCGGCTGCGTCGGCGTTCCCGATCGTCTTTCGGATCGCGGTCATTTTGGCTGTCGTTATCCTGGGCCTCTACACGATTGTTGCGGCTAACCGGCTGATCACCGCCGCCGAGCCGGCCGATCAGGAGGCCAGGAATGGGGCCGACCTGCTGGCGGCCCATGCGCAAACTGTCTTGACGCGCCTTGAGATGAGCAGCCAGCCCGCGGCGGCTCTGTTGAGCGCCAACCCCGACGAGCCGCAGGACGCCGTCGACCAGGCGATGCGTTACGCGCGACCGACGGCTGCAGGCGCCGCCGTTGTGGGGGCTGGCGATCGCATTTTGGCGGTCTCAGGCCATGCGACCAATGCAGATTGGCTGAACGCCGCCGCCGCGGCGCGCCGGGCAGGGCAGGGCATATGGGTCGGTGCGCCGCCGCCATCGACGGCCTCGGATGGGCGCGGCGTCCGGGCGCCTTGGACCTATGTGGCCACGCCTGTGGATGGACCCAAAGGGCGGTTTGTGCTGATCTTGGCGGCCGATCTCAACGATCTGGTATCTGACGCCCAGATTTCCAACGCCTTGGGACGGTTGGTGCTGCTGACTGGGCGCAATGGGGTGATCGTCGCGGCCTCCGGCTTGGCGCCGACGCATAGCGAGCTGGCGGTACTGGGCGTCTCGCCCTCTGACGTGCGCGACGCGCTCGACCATCGGGGAGAGGTCGAGGCGACGCTGGACATGGATCGCAAGGCCAAGCTCGTCATGGCCGCCACGGCCGACACCGAGTTGATCTGCGGCGTGGAGGCGCCGTCGTTGGAGTCGCGCCGCCGCAATCAGATCTCCAACCTCTTCAGCCTCGTCGCCCCGACGGCGATCGTGGTTATTTTGATGTTGCTAGTGATGGCGCAGACCCGCAGGGCCGCCCAGGCGGCGGCCTTGCGCAATGAGAGCGAGCGGAAGTTCCGCATGGCGGTGGAGGCGGCGCGCTGCGGCATATGGGAATGGCGTCTGCGGGACGAACAGGTGCTGCTGTCCGACATAACAGGTCTGATGATGGGCTGGGGCGGCGGCGGCCTGGTCTCGACGGAGGAGTTCATCGCCCGCATCTCGCCCGAACATCAAGCGACGGTCCGCAGCGCCTTGCAAGGGGCTCTTACGTTCGGCGCGCTCGACGTCACCTTCTGCGTTCCTCAGGCTAACGGTCAGCGGACTTGGCTGGATGCGCGCGGCCAGGCGTTTGGGGAGCCGGATATCCAAGGCTATTCCACCTTGATGGGGGTCGTGCTCGACGTCACCGAGGAGCGTGTCGCCGAACAGCGGGTGCTGGCGGCGGAGCGGCGGTTGCTGGATGCGATCGACAGCGTTTCCGACGCCTTCGTGCTATGGGACCGCCGGGGTCGACTCCTGATGTGCAACGGCGCCTTTCGCAGCGTCTTCATGCTCGACCCCAAGGTGGTGCAGCCCGGCGCCAAACGCAGCGCAGTCCATCAGCTCCTCGATCTGGCTATCCGACGCCAGGGCGACGCCGCATTGAGCGCGCCCGGCACGCGGGAGGTCGAGACGGTCGATGGGCGTTGGCTGCAAATCTCCGAGCGTCGCACGGCCGAGGGCGGCCTGGTGATGACGGCGGCCGATGTGACGGCGATCAAACGCCAGGAAGAGGCGCGGCGGCTTAATGAAGAGGCCCTTCAGCAGGCGGTGACCCGCCTGCAGGAGTCCCAGTTCAAGCTGACAGAATTGGCCCAGAAATATCAGGAAGAGAAGCTGCGCGCCGAGGGCGCCAATACCGCCAAAAGCGGCTTCCTGGCCAATATGAGCCACGAACTGCGGACGCCCCTGAACGCGATCAACGGCTTTTCGGAAATCATGGTGCATGAGATGTTCGGCGCCTTGGGCGACCGCCGCTATAAGGAGTACGCCCAAGATATCTTGAGTTCGGGTCAGCACCTCTTGGCGCTGATCAACGACATCTTGGACATGTCCAAGATCGAAGCCGGCAAGATGTCGCTCAGCCTCGACTGGATGGATATCAAGGATGTGGTGGAGGACGTGGCCCGGCTGATGCGAAATCGGGCGGACGCGGCCAATCTCACCTTGGCGACCGCTGTGCCGCCCGGGCTGCCCGAGGTCGAGGCCGACTATCGGGCGGTGAAGCAGATCCTGCTGAACCTCGTGTCCAACGCCATCAAGTTCACACCGGCTGGCGGACGGGTCGATCTGAAGGTCTGGAGCCTGGGCGAGGAGACCTCGAACCACCGTTTGCAGATCAGCGTTTGCGACACCGGTATCGGTATCGCCCAGGAAGATATCGGCCGTCTGGCCAAGCCGTTCGAGCAGATCGAGACCGAACACGCCAGGGCGCAAGCCGGGTCCGGTCTGGGCCTGGCGCTGACCAAGTCCCTGGTCGAGCTGCATGGCGGCGTATTCGAGCTGGAGAGCGAGCCAGGTCTTGGCACCACGGTCAGCTTCACCTTGCCGATCAAGCGCGCTAGCCGCACCAAGGCCGTGGCCGGCGCGCGGGCGACGGCTTGAGGCGCGCGCGGAGGGGCAATGGACCTGACGATACGGATCGCAACGGTGGCGGATATTCCCGCACTGAACGGCTTGATCGAGGCGTCGGTGCGCGGCCTTCAGGCGAGCGACTATTCACCGGCCCAGCTCGATGCTGCGCTGGGGTCCGTGTTCGGTGTGGACCGCCAGCTGATCGCGGACGAGACCTATTTCATCGCCGAGCGAGACGGGCGGTTGCTCGGCTGCGGCGGCTGGAGTCGGCGGCGCACTCTGTTTGGTGCGGACGCCGTCGCCGATCGCGATGACAGCGTGTTGACGCCGGCCGTCGATGCTGCACGAATCCGCGCGTTCTTCGTTCATCCCGATGCCGCGCGTCAGGGCGTCGGAGCCGCCATTCTAAGCGCGTGCGAGGCGGCGGCGACTAAGGCAGGCTTTACCGCGCTTGAACTCGGCGCCACCTTGACCGGGCTGCCCTTCTATCGCCGCTACGGCTATGAGCCTATCGAGCGCCGCGACGCGCCGTTGCCTCGCGGGGAAAGCCTGGCCATTGTCGCGATGCGCAAAGTGGTCAGCGCCAATGCTCCAGCGCCGGTCCCAGAGCCGACTTAAGCGGATCCAACCAGGGCTCGAATCGCCGCCACTGGTCGATCCCGCTGCGGAAGATGGGGGTGCGTACCTGTTCGGAGCTGACTGTGCGCACCGCGCGATCGTTCTCGTAGAACCGCAGGCAGCCGTCTTCGAACGGCAGGCCGCAGTAGTCTAACAACCGCCGCACCACGCCCTCCGTATTCTCCACCATGTCCTCGTAAATCACGCGATGAATGCGCCCTGGCAACACCGCATCGTAGTGGGCCATCAACTCAATATAGTCGCGATAATATCGGCCCAGATCGCCGAGATCGTAAGCAAAGTTCTGCCCCTGGGCGAAATGCTGCTTGAAGGCGGAGAAGCAGGCGCCGAGCGGGTGGCGCCTTGCGTCGATGATCTTGGCGTTGGGAAGGATGAGCTGGATCAGCCCGATATGCTGAAAGTTGCTTGGCATCTTGTCGGTGAAGAAGGGACGCCCCTGCGGTCGGTGCACGCGGGTGTCGGCTAGGAACCCCTCGCCCAGCGCGCGCCGCCGATCGGCGTTGAGATCGGCCAGCGTATCGGGATATTGCAACGGCGATCCGTCGGGTTTCGACCCCCTGAGCGCCTTGGCGATCAGGCCGATATCGGACAGCTCCATGGTGCCCTCGACCGCCGAATGGCTGGCCAGGATCTGCTCGATCAGGGTCGACCCCGAACGCGGCAGGCCGACGATGAAAATGGGATCGGGCGCCGGGCAACCGCCGCCGGATGTCGCCGCAAAGAATTTGGGCGTGAAAAGAGCAATGGATCGCGCCGTCAGGGCGGTGGTCTCGTCGGCGTCGTAGGGGCTCACGGCGCGACGCAGCTCAGCCCCAGCGGAATAGTTTTCAAAGGCGCCACGGACCTCGCCGCGATTCTCCAGCGCGCTTCCCAATGCGTAATATAGGTTCAACCGGTCCTCCGCCGCCAAGCTGGAGCGGCCGAGCTGGTCTGACATCGCGGCGACTTCCTCGTCGGTGAACGAGGCGACCTTGAGGTTGGCGATACTCCAATAAGCGTCGCCTAACTCTGGCGCGAGTTCGATACAACGCTTGTAGGCGGCGATCGCTTCATCGCGCCGGCCGACGGTGCGCAGCGCATGGCCATAGTTGAGCCAAATCTTCGGCTGTTTCGGATAGGTCTTCAGTAAGCTCTCATTGATCTCAATGGCCTGCTTAAAATCGCCGACCAGATTAAGACAGGCAGCGAGCAGACTTAAATAAGGGGCCTCTGACAGATATTTTGTAATCAGGGGCTGCAGGGCGATGATAGCTTGAGGGGCCTTTTGCTGATTGAACAGCGCGTGGGCGTAAGAAAACCGGGCGCCGTCATGGCTTGGGTCCAACCGTAGGGCTCGGTCCAGCACAGTCTCTGCGGCCTCAAAACGTCCTATGCGATTGAGCGTCTCGCCTAATAGGCGGTGGACGGCGGCATCGTTTGGGCGGGAGACCAAAAGGTCACGAAGCTTTCGCTCAGCTTCGTCCAGCCGGCCGCCATAGAGGGGGTCGGCGGCGATGGCCAGCGTGGGGTCGCGGATCATGGCCCGATCGTGGGCGGCGAAGGCGGCGTCGGCCCCCGCGTTGTCGCCGCGAGCGAATAAAAGTTCGCCGAGCGCTCGCCAAGCCTCCGCGAGGTCTGGCTTCATACCGACGGCCTCACGAAGCGCCTGGATGGCCGTCTCAGGCTGATCCAGGGCGGCCAGCGTCATGCCCAGTTCGTAGCGGGTGTGAGCGGCGCGAGGAAAGGCGGCGGCCAGGGGTTTCAGGATCGCCAGAGCCGCAACCGGGTCGCCTTGGCGGCGTCGGGCCGAGGCGACGATCAACAGGCCGCGCGGATCGTTGGGCCTGCCGCGTAGAAAGGCTTCGGCCTCGCGTTCGGCGGTCGCGGGCTCTGTGGCTAGGATGGCTGAAGCGTAATCGATATCCGCTTTCAGCGCTTTGGAAGGCGCAATGGCCATGACTCAACCGCTAGACCCAGAGCAAAAAGAAGGCCCTTCACCAGTATGACGAAGGGCCTTCGAAATAGGAAGGGAGCCAGCTCGCGGATACCGCCTGCCGGCGCCGGATCAGTAGGTTAGCACCACACGGCCATAATAGTAGCCGCCGTTTTGCCCCCAGGGCGCAAAGGGCTGCGGTTGACGATAGACGTAGTTGCCGTCTGCCGGCTGACCGTTGAGCAACCCAATCGTTGGTGGGATCGTATTAAACAAGTTGTTGGCGCCGAGATCGATCCTGAGATTGTGCGTAAATTGATACCCGACGTCCAGGTCGGTGATCCCTGTCGCCGGTATCGTCTGAAGGATGGGCGGGCTGTTAATGTATTCGGACATGTCGTTGTAAACCGTCTCGCGCAGGTTAACGCTCCACGGCCCCTTTGTCCAAAACCCTTGGAGAATCAACTTTTCACGTGGCGGCGCCGTGGTGAGATAGGCGGAGGACTCCACCCCAAGCAGCTGTGTCTGGTTGATCCCGACCGCTGCATTATATGCATACAGAGACGGCGGCAAGTTGGAGTTCAGGCTCACCTGAGTGTGGTTATAGTTGAACCCAACAGACCAATCCACATGACCATATTCTCCGAAGTCCGACGAATAGGTCGCCGTCATGTCTATGCCGTCGGTCCGTGTATTTGCTGCGTTGAGGAACGCGGAAACACCGACGCTGGTCAAGCCGCCCGTGGCCACACCCTGGTTCGCGAGGGCCGTTAGGGTATCTGGCGAAACCTCGACGTCCTCCGCTGTCTGTCCGGCCGGGCACGACTTCACGACCGTAGCGTTTGTATGCAGGATATTCGTGCCGTTGGGGACGCAATAGGCCTTCAACGCCTGGAAACCGGTGCCTGGCAAGATACGGTCGTGCAACAGGATATAGTAGGCGTCGACCGTGATCTGTAACCGACTGATCGGATGGGCGACGAAACCGGCGCTATAGTTGATCGACTGTTCCGGCTTGAGTGGTGAGAAGCCAGCGGCGTCGGCCGCGGCGGAGTTTGGAGCAAGCTGCCCGCTGACCGAATTGGGTCCGACGTTCAGGCCGGTGTAGTGCTCTTCCGCCAGGGTCGGTGCGCGGAACCCGTCGCTGATCGTCCCCCGGAAGGCCAGTTGCGGGGAAAAGTCGTATCGCACGTTGACCTTACCCACATGGGTTTGACCAAAATCACTATAGTTTTCATATCGGCCCGCGACATCCACCTTCAAGTTCTTGATCGGGTTCGTCGCCAAATCGAAGTAGACGCCGTAGTTTGTGCGGGAATAGTTCCCAGCGTCGCCGGGTGAATAACCTGCGAAAGACTGCGCACCACCACCATAATAGGACTCAGGTTCACCAGCGCCGATGCCGTAGGTGTCGCGACGACCGTCAAGGCCGAAAGCCACATCGAGCGGCTTCGCCAGCCCGACTTCGAACGTCCTGTTCAAAGCCAGGTTGCCGGACCATTCCGTAGAGTCGAACGATCCATCGTAGATCGTGTGTGTCGGATAAGAGAGGGGCGTAGCCGAGGTGCTCTGCAAGACAGGGAAGAGCGATGCGTTATCGGTATTAAGGACGTAAATTTGGGTGCTGTTTTCGCCGTAGGTCGTGGCGACATCCCAGTCCCACCCAAACTTGGTGCCTCTGAGGCCGCCTGTTATAGAGTAGTCTGTTTCGTCAAATTTTTCCTTGGGGTTGAAACCATTTGGAACAGGATAAACGACCGCGCCGGCGCCGTAGTCCGCAGGTGTTGTGCAGGGGGCTAAGCACTCGTTCCCTGATACTTTTGTGGGAAGGCGATAATTTTCAAAGTGTTGAGACGTATTATAGGAATAGTTGCCAAAACCATAGAGCTCCACCTCGTCGTTCAGGTGATAGCCAGCGTTGAAGAACGAGTTATAGATGGCGTACTCGGGGTCGCCATAGACCCGGTTCTCGTGTGGATAGTTGTTACCGTTGACCACATTCAGGTTTTCACCGGACGCGTCTGGCCCGTTCAAAGCGCCGTTCGCGCTCTGCAAGCGGTCGTCGCCGAAGCCGAGCGTTGTAAAATCATGAGTGCGTTCTTCCAGGGTCAGGTTGAAGTAACCCTTGTCATTGAGGTTGAAGCCTTGGTTGAATGAAACCGATTGAGTTGCGCCCTGCTGGTTGAAAAACGCGCCGCCCGTTCCATTGATGATTCCACCGCTGGAGTTCTTCTTCAAAATAATGTTGATGACGCCCGCGATGGCGTCTGTGCCGTACTGCGCCGAGGCGCCGTCTGTCAGCACTTCGATGTGATCGATGGCTCCCACGGGGATGTAGGTCAAATCTGTTGTCGCGGAACCCGAATAGATGCTTCCGCCGTCGACGGCGAGGTTGGACGTGGTGTGGCGGCGCTGACCGTTGACCAGGATCAGGGTGTCGTTGGGGCTAAGGCCCCGCAATGACGCAAGGGTATGCACTGCGGCCGCGTCACCGCCATTGGTCTGAATATCGAGCGACGGCACCGAGGCCGACAAAGCGGTGGCGAGATCGGGCGCCCCCGTCTTGATCAGTTGCTGGCTGCCAACGAGTTGGATCGGCGCGGAGCTGTCCGCCGCCTTGATGCCAATCTGGCGTGTGCCCGTAACGATAACTTCGGATACGGTCGAGTCCGCTGTCTGCGCCCAGGCCGAACCTGCGCAAGCCAACAGCGCTAATGTGCTGACGCCTAATAAACTTTTCTTCATGAGAACCCCCTTTTAGACCCTTTGAATTTACTGCCCGGCTCGGCGTTTCCTAATTAATTTAAGTCAAGAGGCGGTTGAGCCGCCCTCATCGTTTTCAATAAACAATATATTCCCCTGGAAGTCGGCCAGTGCGACCAATGCCTTAATTTAGAAGCTAGGATTTTGCGCCGTCGCGCCACCATAACTTATATATTTTATTTCTCGGACGTTGCGGATTGTCACAACGCTATACTCCAACGTCAATTTGGACGTTATGCGACCTGTCGGCTTCATTAAAACACTTAATTCGGCGATGACGACCGTTTTGCAAAGGGTCGCCGTGCGTTGCCCAAAAAATAGCCAAATTGGGCCTTAAATATGCAACCAATGAAATGCGTCCGACACGCCTGACGGCCGGCGTCGTTCGATACGTGAGCAAATTTGCGCGGCGCTGTTCTAAATCTTACCGGATCGCACATTTGACAGGCGCGCCAATATTGCGGGGCCCGGCGCTCTCGCGCGCAAGGTTCTTGCATTCTTAACCGCGGACGCGATATTGATAATCGTTCGCGACTTTGCTCGCCCGCCGGATGCATACCGTGGTTCGTTCCTCGACCAATCCCCGGAAGTCAGCGCCGCCAACTGGCGCCGTGGTGCCTTTGGGGCATGGCGCACGGGGCCTGCGCGGTGTGGTGGTGCAGGTCGGCGCGCAGAGCGCGTCTGGCCCGATCGCGGTCTTGGCCGAGGGCGAGTTAGAGCGGCGCCTGCTCGAGATCGGCTTTGTCGAGGGCGCCGAGGTTGAAATTCTGCACGAGGGTATGATTGGGCGCGATCCCATTGGCGTGCGGCTGGACGATATGCGTGTGGCGCTGCGCCGCCGCGAAGCGGACGCTGTATTGGTGCGGGTCCAAGGCGCAACGGCCGAGGCGGCGGAGTGAGTCTTCAGGCCCCTGAAGCCCGTCTTTCTGTCACCGACGATGCCGAGGATGTCGCGTCCTCGGTACGCGTGGCAGCCCTGCGCGTCGCCCTGATCGGCAATCCCAATTGCGGCAAGACCGCCCTGTTCAACGCCCTGACCGGGGCCCGCCAGAAGGTGGCGAACTATGCGGGCGTGACGGTGGAGCGCAAGGAGGGCTTGGCCCACCGCGCCAACGGCGAACCGCTGCGGGTGCTGGACCTTCCGGGCACCTATTCGTTGCGAGCGCGCAGTCCCGACGAGGTCATAACCCGCGACGCGGCCCTGGGGCGGTTGCAGGGCGAGACGCCACCGGACGTGATGATCTGCGTCGCGGACGCCACCAACCTGCGCCTGGTCTTGCGCCTGGTGCTGGAGCTGAAGCAGATCGGCCGGCCCATGGTGCTGGCGCTGAATATGTTCGATATCGCCGAGCGCCAGGGCTGGAGCATCGACCTCGCCCGCCTGTCGCGCGAGCTCGATATGCCGGTCGTGACGACCGTAGCCACCCGGCGGCGGGGCATGGACCAGTTGCTGGACGCCGTCGAGTCCGTGGCTGGCGGCGCTCACGAGGTCCCCGCCTGGCGCGAGCCGAGCGCTGCGGAACTGCGCACCGCCCACGCCGAGGCCGAACGGATTCGCAAGACCTGTATCCGCCCGCCGTCCCATCCCGACACCCTGACGGGGCGGCTCGACTCCGTCTTGCTACACCCTATCGCCGGCGTGGCCATCCTGCTGACGGTTCTGTTCCTTATGTTCCAGGCGGTTTTCAGCTGGGCGCAGCCGCCGATGGACCTGATCAAGGCGGCGTTCGACCATCTCTCCACCCTGATGACCCAGGCGATGCCGGACGGCGTTTTGCGCAGCCTGATCTGCGACGGAATCATCTCGGGCGTGGGCAGCGTCCTGGTGTTCGTGCCCCAGATCATGATCCTGTTTTTGTTCATTATTCTGTTGGAAGACTCGGGCTATATGGCCCGGGCCGCCTTCCTGATGGACAAGATCATGGGCGGCGCCGGCCTGCATGGGCGCGCCTTCATCCCGCTTCTCTCCAGCTTCGCTTGCGCCATTCCGGGCATCATGGGCGCCCGGGTGATCGACAATAAGCGCGACCGGCTGACCACCATTCTGGTCGCACCGCTCATGACCTGCTCGGCGCGCATCCCTGTCTACACCCTGATCATTTCCGCCTTCATTCCGAACCGGGCCGTTTGGGGCTTTGCCAGCCTGCAGGGGCTTGTGATGTTCGGCCTCTACGCGACCGGAATCTTGAGCGCCCTGGCCGTCGGGTTCGTAGTGCGCAAGGTGTTTTGGCGTGGCGCGACGGAGCCGTTCTTGATGGAGCTGCCGGCCTATAAGCGGCCGGACGCGAAGAACGTGGCGATGGGCGTGCTGACGCGGGGCAAGATCTTCGTCAAACGCGCCGGCACCGTGATCCTCGCCATGATGATCGTGGTCTGGTTCTTAAGCTCCGTCCCCGGTCCGCCGCCGGGCGCCGTGGGGCCGGCGATCGACTACAGCTTCGCCGGCATGATCGGTCATGGGCTGGAGCCCTTGTTGCGTCCGATCGGCTTTACCTGGCAGATCGCCGTGGCCTTGATCCCTGGCATGGCGGCGCGAGAGGTGGCGGTCGCGGCGCTCGGCACCGTCTACGCCGTGTCGGGCGGCGAGGGCGCGACCGGCCCACTTGCCGGGGTGCTGCACGCCCACTGGTCGCTGGCGACGGCGCTCGCCTTGCTGGCCTGGTATGTGTTCGCACCCCAATGCGCCGCCACGCTCGGCGTGATCAAGCGCGAGACCAACTCCTGGACCTGGCCGACAGTGACGTTCTTCTACATGCTGGCCCTAGCCTATGCGGCGGCGTTTGCGACCTATCATATCGCGCAAGCCTTCGGGGCTTAAGCCATGGTCCAGGCGGCGCTGGCCTATCTGATCGTGGCCATGGCTGTCGCCTGGGTGGTCTGGCGGATGTTTGTGCCGGGCAAGGTCAAGGCGGACTTGATCGCCCGGTGGCGGCGAAAGCCGTAGCGGCCGGCAGATGTACGACGTCGCCGTCTAGCTCTCCGCCAAGATCGAACGCCTCGCGCCAGCGTCCGGCAGGAAGGGTGAGCTGGGCGGGCGCAACGCCCAGGTTGAACAGCATCAGCACCGCGTCCGCAGACTCTCGCCGCACGAACCCCAGCACGTCCGGCGGGGTCGGGACGAACTCCATCTCGCCCATGCGCAGTGCGGGCTGGGTCCGCCGCCAATCCAGCCAGCGTCCGACGAAATTCAGCATCGAAGCTGGGTCGCCGGCCTGGACATCGACCGCGAGCGGGCCGTGCGCCGGCTCGAACGGCAGCCAGGGTTCGGCGGCGCTGAAACCGCCATGGCGTGCGTCTGCTGTCCAAGGCATCGGCGTGCGGCAGCCGTCGCGCCCGACGTCGGCGGGCCAGAAGGCTATGCCGTCTGGGTCCTGCAGTCGTTCGAACGGGACGCGCGATTGCGGCAGGCCAAGCTCCTCGCCCTGATAGACGAAGGCTGTGCCCCGAAGGCCGGTGAGGAGGGCGAACAGGAGCTTGGCGAACCGCGGCTGCGGCCGTTCACCGCCCCAGCGGCTGACCACGCGCTTCACGTCGTGGTTGGAGAAGGCCAGCGAAGGCCAGGTCTGCGGTCCCGCAGCGCTGAGGCGCATCAGCCCATCGCGCAAAAAGTCTGCGCCAAACTCAGGACCTAAGAAGTGGAAGCAGTAGCCGGTGTGATAGCGGCCGGGCGCCGTATAGGCCGCCATGGCCCCGAACGGGTCGTAGCTGAACAGCTCCGCCACGCTCATCCGTCCCGGCGCCTCGTCCAGAACCGCCCGCAAACGTTCGGCGAAGACGAGGGCTTGGGGCTGATCGCGATCGTTCACGTGGCGCTGCATGTCGTGGGGCTTGACGGCGCTCGTCAGACCCGAAGGCGGATTGTCGGTCAAGGCGGGGTCGTGGACGTAGCAGTTGGCCACATCCAAGCGAAAGCCGTCGACCCCCCGGTCCAACCAGAACCGTGCGACCTCCAGAATGGCGCTCTGAACCTCCGAACTCTGGAAGTTCAGGTCCGGCTGCTGGCTCAGGAAATTGTGCAGATAATATTGCCGCCGCCCGCCGTCCCAGGTCCAACTCGGGCCGCCGAAGACTGCCAGCCAATTGTTTGGGGGCGAGCCATCGGGTTTGGCGTCCGCCCAGACGTACCAGTCGGCCTTGGCGTTATCGCGCGACGTCCGACTTTCCTGGAACCATGGGTGTCGGTCGGAGGTGTGGGAATAGACTTGGTCGACGATCACCTTCAGTCCCAGCGCATGGGCGCGTGCGATCAGGGCGTCGAAGTCGTCGAGCGTTCCGAATACCGGGTCTATGGCGCAATAGTCGCTGATGTCATAGCCGAAGTCGCGCATGGGCGAAGCGAACACCGGCGATAGCCAAATCCCGTCCACGCCCAGCGAGGCGATATAATCGAGCCGCGAAACGATCCCCCGGAGATCGCCCACCCCGTCGTTGTCGCTATCCTGAAAACTGCGTGGATAGATTTGATAGATGACGCCGCCTCGCCACCAAGCGTCGGGGTTTTGAGGGGAGTGCGCCATATCGTGCTTCGAGCCAGGCGCTGTTCGCGCTCAAGTTTCAGCATGACGAAGTTGAGGGCTGCCTACAAGGTGGGCATTGCAACGATGTGCGTGCTTCGAAACGCGTCGCCTGGCGCCGCGCCTCCAGCCGTGACGAAGGTATTGGATTTCCACTACATTCGTCATCCTGAGGGGTCCCACAGGGGCGTCTCGAAGCCGGCACAGCGCTAAAGGCAGCGGTCAAAGCGCACACCCGCTAGGCCGCAAGCGATTGGCGGGTTAGAGCGTTTGCCCGGCGCAGATCCCGCCGCCGTCCGATCAGAATTTGGGGAAGCTGTTCATGACGATGACGAGCGCGGCCAAAGCCGCCGATAAGGGGCGGATCGAACTCACCCTCCGATCCCTAATCCTCGGCGGTCTGATCACCCTCGTGTTCACCGCCGCCAATGTCTACCTGGGCCTTAAGGTCGGCCTGACCTTCGCCTCCTCCATTCCCGCCGCCGTGATCTCCATGGCGGTGCTTCGGATGTTCAAATCCACCAGCATCTTTGAGAACAACATCGTCCAGACCGTGGCGTCGTCGGCGGGTACCTTGTCGTCGATCATCTTCGTCCTGCCGGGCCTGGTCATGGTCGGCTGGTGGACGGGCTTTCCGTTCTGGCAATCGGCGGGCATCTGCACGGTCGGCGGCATCTTGGGCGTCATGTACACGATCCCGCTGCGCCGGGCGCTCGTGACCGACTCCGACCTGCCGTACCCAGAGGGCGTGGCCGCTGCAGAGATTTTGAAGGTCGGCGTGGGCTCGCGCGCCGATGACGCCGAGGCCGCGGCGGAAGGCAAGACGGGGCTCTGGGCCGTGATTTGGGGCTCGATCGCGTCGGGCGGATTTGCGGCGCTCTCGGCGGCCAAACTCTTGGCGGGCGAGGTGGGCCTCTATTTCCGGGCTGGACCGGTCGCGACGGGTCTCAACGGCTCCCTGTCTTTCGCGCTTTTGGGCGCGGGACACCTTGTCGGCTTGGCGGTGGGCCTGGCGATCCTCTTAGGGCTCGTGATCGCCTGGGGCGTCGCCGTGCCTTTGTTGACCATGATGGCGCCCGCGGCCGGCCCCGCGGTCGAGGTGGCGACGGCGGTCTGGGCTCATAAGGTCCGCTTCATCGGCGCCGGCGCCATCGGCGCAGCCTCGATCTGGACGCTCAGCAAGCTGATCCTGCCGGTATGGAAGGGGATCATGTCCTCGGTCGCCGCGTCCAAGCTCCGCTCAGCGCCGGGCGGCGCGACGCTGCCCCGCACCGAACAGGACATTCCGATCGCCTTGGTCGGGCTGATCTCGCTGATCACCCTGGCGCCGCTGGTCGTGCTCCTGATCGCCTTCCTGCATGGCAGCGCCTTACAGGGCCTGACCCTGCCGCTGGTGATCGGGGCGGTGGCCTATATCGTCATTGCCGGCTTTGTCGTCGCCGCGGTGTGCGGTTTCATGGCCGGCCTGATCGGTTCGTCCAATAGCCCCGTCTCCGGTCTCGCCATCCTGGCCGTGCTGGGCGTCGGCCTGCTTCTGCTGCTCGTCGCCGGCCACGCCGCCGGACCTGCGGGCAAGCCGGCCCTGGTCGCCTTCGCGCTTTTCGTCACCGCGATCCTGCTCTGCGTCGCCACCATCGCCAACGACAACCTGCAAGACCTCAAGACCGGCCAACTGGTCGACGCTACACCCTGGCGCCAGCAGGTCGCCCTCATGGTCGGCGTGGTCATGGGGGCGGTCGTCATTCCGCCGGTGCTTGACCTGTTGAACCACGCCTATGGCTTTGGCGCAGCCGTCAGCCATACAGCCGGCGCCACCCAACCCCTGCCGGCGCCCCAGGCCACCCTGATTTCGGCGCTGGCCAGAGGCGTGATCGAAGGCAATTTGGACTGGAGCTTGATCGGGATCGGCGTCCTGGTCGGGATCGGCCTGATCGCCCTCGACGAGGGGCTGCGCCGGTTCAAGCTCATGCCGGTCCCGCCGCTGGCGGTGGGCTTGGGCATCTATCTACCCGCTTCGACCAGCTCGTTCGTGGTGGTGGGCGCGGTGCTTGGCTGGGCCTATGACAAATGGGGCGACAAGCTGCCCAGGGCCGAGACCGTCAAGCGGCTGGGGGTGCTGCTGGCCTCGGGCCTGATCGTGGGCGAGAGCCTTTTCGGCGTGCTGTTGGCTATCCCGATCGCGGTTAGCGGCAAACCAGAGCCCTTAGCCGTTGTGGGCGACGGTTTCGCCCCCATCGCCCAGATTCTCGGCGTGGTCGTCTTCACGATCATAACCGCCGCCCTCTACCTCTGGGCGGCGCGCAATGGTCGGCGCAGGGCGTAAGGCCTGCTGGCAGGGGGTGGTCGCCGCTCGCGAAACCCGATAGCGTCCGGCTCATGCTTTGCAACCGGTTGAGCTGAGCCATGCTGGTCGTCCGACCCGCTGGGCCAGGAGACTTTGACGCGCTTATGGAGCTGGCGGTCCTGTCGGGCCGCGGCTTCACCAGCCTGCCCGAAGACGAGGCGACCCTGAAGCAGCGACTGGCCTTGTCCGCCGCCAGTTTCTCCGGCGAGTTGGCGCCGCTGGAAGCCTGGTACAGCCTGATGCTGGAGGACTCTGAGACCGGCGAGGTCTTAGGGGTTGCGGGCGTCAAAGCGGCGGTGGGTTTGAAGCGGCCGTTCTTCTCGTTCCGGGTCGTAACCATGACCCAGTTCTCGTCGGCCATTCACACCAGGTTCGACCACTCGGCGCTGGTCTTGGTGAACGAATGCTCGGGCTGGAGCGAGGTCGGGTCGCTGTTTCTGCGGCCCGAGCGGCGTGGCGGGGGCGCAGGCTCGCTTTTGTCGCGCGCCCGCTACCTTCTGATGGCGGCGGCGCCCGAGCGGTTCAACGATATGGTGCTGTCGGAGCTGCGCGGCTGGTTCGACGAGGATGGGACCTGCCCGTTTTGGGAAACCGTCGGCTGCCGCTTCTTCCGCCTGCCGTTCGACCAGGCCGACCTGATGAGCGCCTCCACCGACGGCCAGTTCATCCTGGACCTGGCGCCGCGCCACCCGATCTATCTGGAGGTCTTGCCCAAGCCGGTTCAGGACGCGGTCGGGCGGGTGCACCGCGAGGGAGAGCCGGCGCGGGCCATGCTGGAGCAGGAAGGCTTTCGGCCTCAGAACCTGGTGGACATCTTCGACGCCGGCCCGACCATGGCCGCCCGGCGCGACGATATCCGCACCATCCGCACCAGCCGCGTCGGCCGCGCGCGCCAAGTCGAGACGGTGGAGGGGCAGACCATGCTGATCTCTCGGGACGCCATTGGCGACTTCCGCGCGGTGCGGGCGCCGGCGAGCCTGGACGGCGAAGACATCAGCATATCAGCCCCAACGGCGGCGGCGCTGGGTGTCGTCGAAGGTGACCTTTTAAGGACGGCGCTATGACAGCCAGCCTGTTTATCGATGGGGTCTGGCGCGCGGGCGCAGGCGCGCCTCTCGTCTCCGCCGACCCCGCCACGGGCGCTGTCGTCTGGGAGGGCGCGAGCGCGGACTTTGGGGATGTGGCGGCGGCCGTGGCGGCGGCGCGCCGCGCTTTCCAGCCCTGGGCCGATCTTCCGCTGGAGGACCGGGTCGCCGCCTTGCGCCGCTACAGATCGGCCCTTGAGGCCCGCGCCGACGCCATGGCGCAAGACTTTTCCCGCGAGACCGGCAAGCCCTTGTGGGAGACACGCACCGAAATCGCCTCGATGATGGGCAAGGTCGAGGTGTCCATCACGGCCCAGGCCGAGCGTGCCGGCGAGCGCGCCGCCGCCACAGCCTTTGGCCAGGCGGTGTTGCGCCATCGGCCTCACGGTGTGATGGCGGTCTTGGGCCCCTTCAACTTTCCGGGCCATCTGCCCAACGGCCACATCGTCCCCGCGCTTCTGGCCGGCGACACGGTGGTGTTCAAGCCCTCGGAAGAGACGCCGCTCGCCGCCCAATGGACGATCCAGGCCTTTGAGGCTGCCGGCTTCCCCCCCGGCGTCGTCAACCTGGTCCAGGGCGGGCGCGAGACCGGGGCGGCGCTCCTTAATCAACAGATCGATGGCCTGTTGTTTACAGGCTCCGCCGAGGCTGGCGCGCTGTTCCGGCGCAAGTTCCTTGATCGGCCGGAGGTGATTCTGGCGCTCGAGCTCGGCGGCGACAATCCGCTGATCGTTTGGGGCGACGTGGAGGCCGAGGCCGCCGCCGCGGTGATCGTGCAGTCCGCCTTCATTACGACGGGCCAGCGCTGCTCCTGCGCACGCCGGCTGATCTTGCCGCAAGGCGCTACGGGCGACCGGATCGTCGAGGCGACGGCCGCCCTGGCTCGGCGTCTGCGGATTGGAGCGTGGGACGGACCGGAGGAGCCTTTCATGGGGCCCTTGATCAATGCGCGCGCCGCAGCCGGCGCCCAAGCGCGGACGCAAGCCCTCATCACACGCGGCGGACGTGAGATTCTGCCGTTCGAGGTCAACGACGCTTTTGTCACACCCGCGATGATCGAGCTGGGGGCGATTGAAGTTCCTGATCAGGAGATCTTCGCACCGGTTCTAAAGGTGGCGCGCGTTACCGACTTCGACGCCGCGATCGTCTCGGCCAATTGGACCCGTTTTGGCTTATCCGCCGGCTTGATCGCCGAGGACGAAACGCTGTGGCGCCGCTTCGTGCAGCGGAGTCGCGCGGGTGTGGTGAACTGGAACCGGCCTACCACCGGCGCCGCCTCGAATATGCCGTTCGGCGGGTTGGGCGACTCGGGCAACCACCGTCCCAGCGCCTACTACGCCGCCGACTATTGCGCCTATCCCATGGCGAGTTTCGAAGCTCAGCGCCCCACCTTCTCACCCGGCGATATCAAGGGGCTGACCCCTTGAGCGCGGTCGAGGCCAACGTCGACGGCCTGGTCGGCCCGACCCACAACTACGCCGGCCTGTCGGTGGGTAATCTGGCCAGCCAGTCCAACCTCGGCGCCGTCTCCAACCCCCGTTCCGCCGCTCTGCAAGGTTTGGCCAAGATGAAGCGCTTGGCGGACCTGGGCGTGCCGCAATTTGTGCTGCCGCCCCATCGGCGGCCCCATCTTGGGTTCCTGCGCAGCCTTGGCTTCAGCGGGTCCGACGCGGCCGTGAACGAAACCGCGTGGAAGGCGGCGCCGGCGCTGGCGGGCGCGGCCTGGTCGGCCTCGGCCATGTGGGCGGCCAATGCGGCGACCGTGACACCCTCTGCCGATACCGCCGACGGCCGGGTCCATTTCACGCCGGCCAACCTGCTCACCACCCTGCACCGCAGCCTCGAAGGGCCTGCGACCGCCGCGGCGCTGCGCCGCCTGTTCCCTGACCCCAACCATTTCGTCGTCCACGATCCCCTGCCGGCCCAGCCTCACTTTTCCGACGAAGGCGCGGCCAATCACGTGCGGCTGTGCGCCGAGCATGGGGCGCCCGGCGTTAACCTGATGGTGTGGGGGCGCGAGGCCTATGCGCCCTGGGCCGGCCGCTATCCCGCGCGCCAGACCCGCGAGGCTTTCGAGGCCGTGGTGCGCCGCCACGGCGCCGCCCGAGCCGTCTTTCCCCGCCAGTCCGCCACGGCCATCGAGGCCGGCGCCTTCCACAACGACGTTGTGTGCGTCGGCACGCTGCGGTGCCTGCTCTATCATCAGCACGCTTTCGACGACGTCGCCGCCCTGCAGGCTAGTGTCCGCGCCGCCGCGCGGGATCTATTCGAGCCCGTTTTCCTGGAGATCGCCGAGGCCGACCTGCCGTTGGTCGACGCGGTGTCGAGCTACCTGCTCAACGCCCAGCTACTCCAGCTTCCGGGGCGAGACCGTCTGACGCTCCTGGCCCCGATGGAGGTGTACGAAACCCCCGCGGCCAGAGCCGTCGCCGATGGGCTCGCCGCCTCGAACGGCCCGATTGGGGCGGTGGAGTATATGGATCTTCGCGAAAGTATGAGGAACGGCGGCGGTCCGGCCTGCCTTCGCCTGCGGGTCGTGCTGACGCCAGAGGAACTCGACGCCGCATCGGCTAATCATCGGCTCGACGATGTCCTATATGAGCGTCTGAATGATTGGATCCGCACCCACTATCGCGACCGCCTTACGCCGCAAGATCTGGCGGCGTCCGAGATGATCGACGAAAGCCGCACTGCGCTTGAGGCGCTGGACGCCATTTTGGGAGTGGGCGCGTGAAGAGTTGGCGCGCAGCCGTTGTATCGGATGGCGACGCACGCGCGTCGGCGGCGAGCCCGCGCGAACAGTTGGCGGCGCTCGGCTCGCTCGGCCCCTACCTCTGGCCCAAGGGCGACCGCGCGCTCAAGGTTCGGGTCGTGGCCGCCCTGATCCTGGTCGTTTTGGCCAAGCTGTTCAGCGTCTCTGTACCTTTTGTGCTGAAGATGATCGTCGACGTCTTGTCGAAGGGCGCGCACGGCTTGGCGGCGCCGGCTCTGATCGCCGCCCCCATAGCCCTGATCCTGATCTATGGCTTGGTCCGCACGGGCGCCAGCGCCTCGGGCGAGCTGCGGGATTTGGTCTTTTCGCGGGTCGTGCAACGGGCGGTGCGCCGGGTGTCTATCCAGGCTTTACATCGCCTGCATGGCTTGAGTCTGCGGTTCCACCTAGACCGCCAGACCGGCGGCGTCTCCCGTGTGCTGGAACGCGGCGCGGCGGCTGTGGAGGTGTTGCTCGGCCTCACCCTGTTCAACCTGACGCCGATCATCTTGGAAGTGCTCCTGGTCTCGGCCATCCTTTGGCGTCTGTTCAGCCCCGCTTTCGCCGCCGCCACGGTCGCGGTGATCGTCGGTTATGGCATTTTCACCGTGTCGATCACCCAATACCGGGTGAAGGTGCGGCGCGAGATGAACCGCCAGGACAACGACGCCAACGCCATCGCGATCGACAGCCTGATCAACTACGAGACGGTGAAGTATTTCGGGGCGGAGGGGCACGAGATCGCCCGCTTCGACTCGGCCAAGGCGGCTTATGAAGACTCCGCCGTGCGCAACCAGGCGACGCTCTCGGCGCTGAACATTGGCCAGAACCTGATCATGAGCTTTGGTCTTGTGGGCGTCCTGACGATGGCGGGTCTGGCGGTCGCCCATGGGCGCATGACCATCGGCGACTTCGTCATGGTCAACGGCTACATGCTTCAACTGTTCATTCCGCTGAACGTGCTCGGCATGATCTACCGCAGCCTGAAGCAGTCCCTGGTGGACTTCGAGCAGATGCACCGCCTGATCGGCGCCGCGCCAGAGGTGCAGGACGCACCAGCCGCCAAGCCCTTGCGCCAGGCGGGCGGCGGCGTCGCCTTTCGACATGTCTCGTTCGGCTACGATCCGCGCCGGCCGATCCTGAAGGATGTCTCGTTCGAGGTCCCCCCTGGCGCCAAGGTCGCGCTCGTGGGGCCTAGCGGCGCCGGAAAGTCGACGCTCGCGCGGTTGCTATTCAGATTTTACGACGTGTCGGAGGGCGAGGTCGCCATCGGCGGCGAGGACATTCGCACCGTAACGCAAGCGAGCCTGCGCGCAGCCATCGGCGTCGTGCCCCAGGACACGGTTCTGTTCAACGACACCGTCTATTACAATATCGCCTACGGTCGTCCAGACGCCTCGCGCGCCGAGGTGCTGGAGGCGGCCCGCCTGGCCCAGCTCGACGCCTTCGTCGCAAGCTTGCCCGACGGTTACGAGACCCGCGTCGGCGAGCGGGGCCTGAAGCTATCGGGCGGCGAAAAGCAGCGGGTGGCCATCGCCCGGGTGATTTTGAAGCGGCCCAAGATCCTGATTTTCGACGAAGCAACCAGCGCCTTGGACAGCCGGACCGAACAGGGCATCCAGGACAGCTTGCGCGCGCTCGCCTTAGGTCATACCAGCCTGGTCATCGCGCATCGGCTGTCGACCGTGACCGACGCCGATGAGATTTTGGTGCTGGACGGGGGCGCGGTGGTCGAGCGGGGCGATCATGAGGCCTTGCTGCGTCGCGGCGGCCTCTATAGCGACATGTGGGCGCGCCAGCAGGCGGCGCGGTCGGACGACAGCCCAACGGACGGTGTCGAGCCCGCAAAACGGTTCAGCGCCGTTGCGACGGCGATTTAGGGGAATTGGATGAGTGTATCGGCGGAGCAATTCAAGGCGGGGATGCGCCGGCTGGCGGCCAGCGTCTGCGTCATCGCCACCCTGAACGAGGACGGCTCCCGCAACGGCGCGACAGCGACGGCGGTCTGCTCCATGTCGGCCGATCCGCCCATGCTGCTGTGCTGTCTGAACAAATCCAGCAACACCTTTCAGGCGGTTAGCCGGGCGAAGCTCTTCGCGGTTAATGTGCTCGGATCTCACGATCACGCCGTGGCGCAGCGCTTCTCCAGCGGCCTGCCGGGCGAGGAGAAGTTCGCCGTCGGCGACTGGGGAGTCGCTGAAACGGGCGCGCCTATGCTCAATTCGGCTCCGAGCGCCTTCGATTGCCGCCTGATGGACATCTATGAGGCCGGCACTCACGGCGTGTTGTTCGGTCAAATCGCCGCGATCCACCTCAGCGAAAACCCCGGCCAGCCGCTCCTTTACGCGAGCGGCGGCTACGGCGCCTTCACGCTCCACGAGGCGCTCGCGGCCGTGGGCAGGGCTTAAAGGCGCCGCCGTCTTATTCAGCGGCCGTCCTTGCGCCCAAAGCGCTTTGCGCCAAGGCGCTGCGCGCCTCCGCCACGATTTCGAATGATCTGCGCCGCGCCGTGTGGTCGAAAATCTGAGCTGTGATCGTCAGCTCGTCGGCGCCGGTGCGGGCGATGAAGGCGGCGAGGCCGTCTTGCACCGTCTGAGGCGAGCCCACCACGGCGCAGGACAGCACCGACTCCAGCATAGCTCGCTCCATCGGCTCCAGCCCGTCGTCGAAACCGGGCAGAGGCGGGGGCAGGGGGCTGGGTTGGCCGCGGCGCAGGCGCAGGAAGGCTTGTTTCTGCGAGGTGGCGAGAAGCTTCGCCTCCGCGTCGGTGTCGGCGGCGATGACGCTGAGCCCCAGCATGGCGTGGGGCCGCGCGAGGCGGGCGGAGGGCTTGAAGCGCTGGCGATAGATCTGCACCGCCGGCGCCAAAAGGTCGGGGGCAAAGTGCGACGCGAAGGCGAACGGCAGACCGAACTCCGCGGCGACCTGGGCGCCGAACAGGCTCGAGCCCAAAATCCAAACCGCCACATCCAGTCCCGCGCCCGGATAGGCGTGCACCCGCTGACCGAGCTTTGGCGTCTCGAAGTAGCTCAGGAGCTCCAACACATCTTGCGGGAAGGCGTCTGGATCGCTGTTCAGGGTACGCCGCAGCGCGCGCGCCGTTACCGCGTCTGAGCCGGGCGCGCGGCCGAGACCAAGATCGATCCGGCCGGGATGCAGGGCGGCTAGCGTGCCGAACTGCTCGGCGATCAGGAGCGGCGCATGATTGGGCAGCATGACACCGCCGGCCCCAACCCGGATCGTCGACGTCGCCTGGGCCACGTGGGCGATCACCACGGCGGTCGCGGCGCTCGCGATCCCCGGCATGTTATGGTGCTCCGCCAGCCAATAGCGGTCGAAACCCAGCTGCTCGGCGTGCTGGGCGAGGTCGATGGAGTTGCGCAGCGCCTGACCGGCGTCGCCGCCTTCCAGGATGGGAGATAGGTCGAGCACGGAAAACGGGATCATGAATGGACATATAGGCGCGCGTGTCGCCCCCTATCAGGGTCGAACGGTTTCGGCCCTGAGGTTTCTGGGTGTAGGACCGTCGATGTGAGTTATGCGCACCGAACGAGACCTCATGGACCTTAGCGCCGCCCCGCCCGAGCCCGCGCAATTTGACGACGATTTCCGCAGCAAGCTCAACGCCTTGATGGTCTGGCGGCGAGATGTCCGGCGCTTTCGAACCGATCCCTTGCCGGCAGGCGCGCTTGAGCGGCTGATCCAGGCGGCCTGCCTGGCGCCCTCTGTGGGGTTAAGTCAGCCCTGGCGGTTTGTGGTCGTGGACGATGCCGCGCGTCGCCGCGCCGTGGTCGAGACCTTCACCCGCTGCAACACCGCCGCTCTAGAGGGCTACGACGGGGATCGGAAATCGGCTTACGCTCGCCTTAAGCTGGCCGGCCTCCAAGAGGCCCCCTGCCATCTGGCGATATTCACCGACATGGAAAGCGAGATCGGCCATGGCCTTGGACGCCAGACGATGCCCCAGACGCTGGAATATTCGGTGGTCTCGGCCGTGAGCAATCTCTGGCTGGCGGCGCGGGCGGAAGGAATCGGCGTCGGCTGGATTTCGATCCTCGACCCGGCCGAGGTGTCGGCGGCTCTGGACATTGCGCCGACGTGGAAGCTGATCGGCTACTTCTGCATCGGCCTGCCCGATCACGACAGCGACATTCCCGAACTGGAGCGCCACCGCTGGGAGCGCCGCCGCACTTGGGAGACGTTTGTCGTGCAGCGTTGAGAGGGCGTGGAGTTGGACCAAGCTGTTGGACCTATTGCTCGATACCCACGCCCTTGTCAGCGCGGTTAGCGCTTATGAAATTGAGCCCAAACGCGGTCGTGATCCTATCCTTTCGATAGGATGCTCGCCGCCCAAGCCCTCGTAGAAAACGCTACGCGGCTAACCCACGACCCGTCCGTTGCGGCCTTTGGACCGGTCGTGGCTTGGTAACGGAACCCGGCGGCGACCAGATCTTTAGGCGTCTAATCCAAGAGAGCGCAGCCTAGCTCTTCGGCGCCAGAATATCGTCGAGCAGCGCTGGAGTTCCGACGATGCGCTCCAGGTGGGGATAGCGCAAGCCATCGTAATAGGGGATCTGGACCGTAGTATAGACGTCGTCCTTCTTCACCAGCAGCTGGATCGGTTTCGACCCGCCTTTAGCTGCGGTGATCGCGGCCTTCAGCCCATCGCCATCGTAGCTCTTGCCATCGACCGCCACGATCTGGGTCCCAATGGTCAAGCCCGCCTTAAAGGCCGGCCCGTCCCATTGAACGCTCGATAGCGTCGCATCCTTGCCGACCGTAAAGCCGACCGAATAGGCCAGATCTGTCGTCTTACGCTGAGATTCGTAGTTCTTCAGATAGGTGGACGGGGTATCGGTGTAGACGAGGCGATAGCCCCCGCGCTCTAGCCCATCCAGCGGCGCTCCGGCCGCGTGGCCATAGAGTCGCGCCTTCAGAAGGCTCGACCAATCGTACGGGTAGACCGCGTTCAGGGCCGCGACCACATCCTCGAACGTATAGGTGTCGGTGACGAAGCTGCCGTTGTGGACGCCAAAGAAGGCCTTGGCGAAATCGTCCAGCGACTTGCGACCTCCGGACATCTTACGAATCAAGGTGTCGATATCGAGCCAGTTGAGCTGGCCTTCGGAATAATAGTCTTCGCTCCGCTGCCAGCTCACCCAGGGGATCGGCCGGCGCTCGGCGATGATCGGATCGTTGGTGGTGTCCTCAAGGTCGCGCCAATAGCGCCCGACCCGGTGATCGTAGGCGGCGGCTGTCAGCGCGATGGCGTCCAGCACGTCTTGCTTGGTCATCAGGCCGGAGCGGGCGGCCAGCACATAGCCCCAATACTGGGTCTGGCCCTCATAGACCCATAGCAAGGAGTCGCGCATGGGGACGTTGAAGTTCGGCGTCCAAAGATCGGCCGGGCGGCGGAATTTCCCGTTCCACGAGTGGGTGTATTCGTGGGCCAGCAGATCGCGGCCGACCGTATGGTCCCAGTCGGTGAAGTATTTCGGGATCGTGCCGTCTTCGCTGGATTGGTGATGCTCCAGCCCGATCCCGCTCATCTTATCGCTCAGCGCCAGCAGGAAATCGTAATGATCGTAATGGTGTGAGCCGTACAGCTTGTAGGCTTGCGCAACCAGGTTCTTATGCGCCTGGAGCTCGGCTGGCGTCACCTTCAAAAGGTCTGGGCTATCGGCCACCACATCCAGGTGCACAGGCGCAGGCCCGCCGGGATCCAGGTCCAGCCGTTCGAAATAGCGGCCGGCGAACATCGGGGAATCGACCAGGGTGTTGAACGGCGTCGGCTTGAAGGTTGTGGTTCCCTCGACGGCGGGCCCTGCGGGCTCCAGCGCCGTACCATAGCCCCAACCGGTGGGCAGCTTGACGCTCGGAATGAAGGTGACGTCGCGGGAGAAATAACCGGCCGGGTAGAGCGCGACCTCATCCCATTGCAGGTTCAGCATGTCCGGGGTCATCTGAACGCGCCCTTCGTTGGTCTGGACCGGGGAGACGTATTGGAATGTCAGGTCCAGCGGTCCGGCGGGTGCATCGATGTGGAAGGCGAACACATTGACCGGATCGCGCACCCACTCGATCCGCTTCCCGCCCGAGCGAATGACCAGACCGGCGAACTTGTCGAGGCCGCCGCTAGGGGAATGGTTGCCAGGCAGCCACTGAGGAAACAGGAGCGTCATTGGCCCGGCCGTGGCGACGGGGATGGTCTCATGCACCTGGAAGATGCGCCGGGCGATGTCGGTGGCGTCGACGTCGAGCGTGATCGCGCCGCCGGGGTAGGGAATGTCTTGCGGCGCGGCGATGGGCGGGGGCAAGGGCGTGGGCTGAGGACCTTCGCTCGCCATTGCAGGCGCGGTGCAGACCATGGCGAGAAGCAGCGCGCTCGCCGACGCTTTCGATAGACTCTTCATACGGTTCCGCCTACCGCGGCCCGCGCGATCCCGCAACGGATGAACGCGACGCCTCGCGATACTGTGTGAGTCTGACCCTGGCGGGGCAATTGGCGGGTGGCGGCGGGCGCCCGCTCGGGGCATACCTGCCCGATGCTCGCCGTGTCCGATTCCGATCCCGCCTTGGAGGTGCTGCGCCGTACTTTTGGCCACGAAGCGTTCCGGGGCTTTCAGGCTCAGGTCATCGCCGAGGTTCTGGCGGGCCGCCACGCCCTGGCCGTACTGCCGACCGGCGGCGGCAAGAGCCTGTGCTACCAGATTCCAAGCCTTGTTCTGGAAGGCCTGGGCCTTGTGGTATCGCCCTTGATCGCTCTGATGGCCGATCAGGTGGCCGGCCTGCAGCAACTTGGCGTCGCCGCCGAGCGGCTCGATTCCAATATCTCGCCCGAGGACCGCAACCGAATCTGGCGGCGGCTGGGGGAGGGGACGCTCGATCTTCTCTACATGTCGCCCGAGGGGCTGATGCAGCCGGCGATGCTGGAGCGGCTGTCCAATCGCAACCTGGCGCTTATCGCCATCGACGAGGCCCATTGCGTCAGCCAGTGGGGTCATGATTTCCGCCCGGAATATCGTGCGCTGGGCCGCCTGGCCGAGGTCTTCGCGCATGTGCCCCGCCTGGCGGTCACCGCCACCGCCGACGCCCGCACGCGCGACGATATCCGGGCCGAGCTTCGCCTGGAGGACGCGCGGGAGTTCGTCGACAGTTTCGCCCGGCCCGAACTCCAGCTCGCCGCCGAGCGCAAGTCCGGTCCCGCCCACGCCCGAGTGGCGGAGCTGGTGAAGGCGCGGCCGGGGCGTGCTGGCGTCGTCTATACGGGCTCCCGCGACGGGGCGGAGACGCTGGCGGCCAAACTGGCCGACGCGGGCGCACCCGCCGTCGCCTACCACGCGGGCCTGGATAAATCCGTCCGCCATGAGCGTCTCAGCCGGTTCCTTGAGGAAGACGGCGCGGTGATCGTCGCCACGATCGCCTTTGGCATGGGGGTGGATAAGCCCGACGTCCGTTACGTCATCCACGCCGACCCGCCCGCTTCGATCGAGGCCTATTGGCAGGAGGTGGGCCGGGCCGGTCGCGACGGCGCCCCCGCCGAGGGCATTACGCTCTACAGCGCCGGCGACCTGGCCTTTGCGCTCCGCCGGATCGAGACCCGCGACATCTCCGACGAGGTGAAGAAAATCCAGGTCAAAAAGGCCCGCCAGCTCTACGCCATGTTGGAGGGCGCCGGCTGCCGCGCCGCCGCCGTACGCCGCTATTTTGGCGAGGAGCGCGTTGAGCCCTGCGGCCAGTGCGACCTCTGCCTGGCGCCGCCGCCGATGTCGGATGCGACGCTAGCCGCCCAGAAGCTGCTGTCGGCGGTGCATCGGCTGGGCGGCCGCTATGGCCGCGGCCGCGTGATCGATCACCTGCTCGGCCGCACCAAGGATGTGCACCCCAAAGAAGCCGAGCTGACGACTTTTGGGCTGGGCAAGGATATGAGCGCGCCGGCCTGGCGCGAGCTTGTCGATCAGCTGCTGTTCGATGGCCTGCTGCGGGAGGATCACAACGACGGTCGACCCCTGATCGGATTAGGCGAGGCCGGCGCGGTGAGGGAGGTCTATCGCGGCGAACGGCGCGTATATGTCCGCACCGGGATCGAGCGTGGGGCCGGGACGGGCGACGCTGGGCGGCGCAACCGTCTAGGCTCAGCCTTCGAGGTTCCCGCCGCCGACCGCGCCCTATTCGAGGCGCTCAGGGCCTGGCGCAAGACCCAAGCTGCTGCTCAAGGCGTACCACCCTATGTGATCATGCACGACCGCACCTTGCTGGAGATCGCCGCGCGGAGGCCGAAGAGCGAGGCGGAGCTGGCGGCCTGCAATGGGGTGGGGCAGGGCAAGCTGGAGCGGTATGGGGCAGCGGTTTTGGGGGTGGTGGCGGGGAACGGTTGAGCCGTGGTTTCCGCACTATCGCGCGGCCCCTCCCGACCTTCGGTCGTACTCCCCCATCAAAGATGGGGGAGATGAAAACACTGAGGTTTTTCATCCTCCCTATGCGCGGAGCGCATGGGGAGGGGGACCGCGGAACGCGGTGGAGGGGCCGCGCGGCGAAGCCGGGCGGAATACCGCAGATGCAACGCCTATCGTCGCGCCGCCGTAATCGCCGTCTGAATATCGTCCAGCCGCGCGCCCGAGATCACGGTGTCGCCGATCACGAAGGCCGGCGTGCCATCGACGCCGAGGTCGCGGGCGAGTGCGTGATTTTCGGCCAGATGATCTGTGATCGGCTTGCCTCCGGCCAGCGCCTGGTCTTTCGCCATATCCACGCCATTGCGGCTCAGCACGTCGCGGACCGCCGCTTCGTCGAGATGGTGTTCGGCCAGCAACGCCTCGTGCACCTGGGCGTAGCGGCCTTGGGGGATGGCCGCCAGCGCGCCGCGGGCCGCATCTTCAGAGATGTGGGACTGATCCTCGGCGTCCAGGATCGGGAACTCCTTCAACACCAGGCGAACGTCGGGGTTGGCGGCCAGGAGCTTTTGCAGGTCGGGCTCGGCGCCCTTGCAGTAGGGGCAGCGGTAATCGAAGAACTCCACCAGCGTGATCTTACCGCTCGGATTGCCGACGACGCCGTCGCGCGCGTCATGCTCCAGCGCCTGGCGGTGGGCGGCGACGGCGGCGCGGGCGTCGGCGTCCTTAGCGGCCGCCTCCTTGGCTTGCAGCTTGTCCACCGCCTCCTGGATCACCTCGGGGTGGGCCAACAGATAGGCGCGCACCTTGGCCCCGAACGCCTTGTCGGCGGCGGACTCGGTCGTGCTCTGAGCATGACAGCCGGCGCCGGCAAGCGCGAACAAGGAGAGCGCGATCAGGGGCGTGGGGATTAGGGAGGTGAGCTTCATAGATCTTAGAGCTGAGTTCTTTTTTTTCCGTTTCCCCCGGACGTGTTCCGGGGGGCCATGGCGCGAGGCCTGACACCCATTTCGCGCTTCAAATGTTGAGCCATGGGTCCCCGGAACACGTCCGGGGAAGACGGGAGAGTCACCCATTCTGGTGCGCCAGGGCCTGCAGATCGTCGTGGGTGGGTTGGGAGACCAGCACGATGTCGGTGGCGCGGCGCCATTCGATGGTGTTGGGCTTCAAGAGCTCGCGGGCGCGGAGCGCGAAGATACGGGCCTCGGCCAGGTCGCCGATCGCGAAATGCTCTTCGGCCGCCGCCAAGCGGGCGGCGCCCTCCATGCCTTTGGCGTCATAGGCCTGGGCTTCCAGACGATAGGCGAAGGCCGTCGCGCCGTCCTGCTGATCGGGGTCTAGGTCTACGGCCTTCTTAAGCTCGACAAGAGCGTCGTCGGCGCGCTTACCGTTTTCCTGGGCGACAATCGCCTGGGCCAAATTGATACGCAGCAGCGGCGCGTCCGGCTTCAGCTCGACGGACTTCCTGTGGGCGGTCTCCGCCTCGACCGTACGGCCAGCGTCAAATAGAATCTGGCCCTTGAGCTCCCAGAGGTAGGGGTTGTCCGGATAGTCGGCCAGGAGGCTGTCGATGGCCTTTAGCGCCTTCTCGGTCTCGGTCTCGCGGAAGTAAGCGATGGCGCGGGCGTAGCGGGCGACAAAGGAATGATCGTCGTCCTTGTATTTGAAGAACGCGGTCTGGGGCGCCTCGGTGAAGCCGATCAGCTTCGCCTTCATGATCTCGTGCTCAGTCACCAGTTCCGGTGGATCGACGGTATTATAGTGCGGCAGCTCCCGGGCCCGGTGATCGAGCAATTCAATGCGGTCGTCGCTCAAAGGGTGATCGTCGAAGAACTTGTAGCGCCGCGCTTCGTCGAAGACTTCCTCATACTGGAAGTTCCTGAAGAAGTCGACGAGCCCCTTGCCGGATTCCCCCGCCTTTTCCAGGTAGGTCAGGGCCGCCTGATCGGCGCGCGCCTCCTGCTCGCGAGAATAGCCCAGAGCGCCCAAGGTGCCGAAATAGGAGGCTGAACTCATCAGGCCGCCGGCGGCGTTACCGCCCGATCGGCCGCCGGCGATGGCCGCGAGGAGGCCTAAGCCGAGCGTCAGCAGAAAGGGCGCCATGGCGGCGTGCATCTCTTCCTCCGGCGCGCGAAGCGAGTGGCCGCCGGCCGCGTGGCCGGTTTCGTGGGCGATGACGCCAATCAGTTGGTTGGGGTTGTCCGTCTTCTCGATCAGGTCCGTGCCGATGAAGATCAGCTGGGTATTGGCCGCCGCCGCGTTGAACAGATGCTCGACGATCACGATGGTCATATGCTTGGGATCGAGCCCAGCCGCGATGAAGATCGGATCGCACTCCTTGTGCAGAATCTCGTTCACCTCGGTGTCGAGCACGGTCTGCTGATTGTCGGCCTGGGCCTGGACGGTCGCGGCCGGCGTCAGGAAGATCGAACTGGCCAGCGCCACCCCAATGGCGCCGCGACCGGCCGCCTGGTAGAGGCGAGCCAGCAGCGACGGTCGCCTCACAGCCGGGACGTCAAAGCTCTCTTCGCCAGCAATCGGAACGCTTGTGATCAAGGCCATCGGGGAAACGCTCCTGAACTGGTCCCTATAAGCCGCCGATTGCGCCCCAAATAAGGACTTAGCGACCCCTTCCCCCTTTTATGGGGGAAGGGGCAGGGGATGGGGGTCCTTGCGCCGCCGGTGAAGGCAAAGAACGGGTAACGCCTCCCGCGCTCAGTCTTTCATCGCTCGCGATCAAACCCCCATCCCCTGCCCCTTCCCCCATAAAGGGGGAAGGGGTCGTTTAGTACCGCCTTACCCGCCCCGACGCCACCAGCCGCGTCTCGGGGTCGCAGGCGGGGTGGTGATTTCGTTGGGGTCCGGCTCGGGTTCCGGTTGAGGCTCGGGCTCCGCGACCGGCGCTTCCGCCACGGCGATGACCGGAGCTTGCGCGACAGGCTCAGGCCCAGCTACCGGAGGTTCAGTTTCCTGCGGCGCCGCCTCGGACGGAATTGCAGCCTCTGGCGTCACTTCAACGCGCTCGATCTCGGGCGCCGGGCTTTCAACCTCTTCGGCCGCCAGGGCCACGTCGGCCTCGGCGCCGCGCTCGGTCCCGCGACCGCGCCGACCGCGACCGCGGCGTACGCGCTCCCGTCGGCGGCCCGTCACGACTTCCTCCCCGCCGTCCTCGGGCGTCGCGGCCCAAACATAGGGATCGGCGTCGCCGCCGGGCTCGACGACCGTTTGCGGACCTGGCAAGGGCGCGCTGACCGTCGCCGCCGGCGCGATCACGCGTTCGGCGCGGGCCTCGATCGCGCGCTCCTCCCGCGTTGCATTCGGCGCATGGGGATCGCGCCAGGCGTAGGGGTCTTCGCTCGGATTGGGATGACGGCTGGGATGGGCGTGAACCCAAGCGTAGGCGTCCACAGGCCGGCCATCGTCACGCACGCGCCGTCCCCCGCGCCGTCCGCGCCGGCGCCGCTTGCGGCGTGCTTCGCGCTCGGCTTCGGCGCCCGCATCGTCGGCGCCGTCTTCGGCCTCGAGCTCGTCGCCGTCCTCCTCGTCGTCCGCTTCGCGTGCGCCCTCAAGCGGCGCCCTTGGCCCGCGCTCGTCGCGCTCGTCACGCCGCCCGCCGCGACGCCGACGCCGGCGCCGACGGCGCGCATCGGCCTCTTCGGGCGTGTCGTCGCGGCGTTCGTCGCCGGCGTCGACCGCGTCGTCCTCGTCTTCCGACTCGTCGTCCGCCTCGGCCTCGATCTCCTCTTCAATCTCGGGCTCGGGCTCGATCGCGCGGCCGCGCGCCGCCGGCTGGAGGTCGAGTTTGCGGTCGGGGGAGGGTTCGCGGGCCTCGGTGCGCTCGATCTCCACATCGGTGTGGCCGAGGCGATCGTCGGTCGCGATAGTGACGATCAGGTCGTGGGTCTGTTCCAGACGCGCCAGATAGTTGCGCTTTTCGTTCAGGATATAGAGGGCGATGGCGGTGGTCAGGCGCACAGTGACCGCGCCCGCGCCGCCGCGCGCGGCCTCGACCTCTATCGCCCGCAACGCCGCGAGCGCGCTGGACTCGACAGAGCGAATGCGGCCCGTGCCTTGGCAGTGTTCGCAGACGTGGGTGGTGCCTTCCAACACGCCGGAACGGCGGCGCTGGCGGGAGATCTCCATCAGGCCGAAGGGGGAAATCTTGCCCATCTGCACCCGGGCGCGATCGTCCTTGAGGCTGTCTTTCAGCTTCTTCTCAACGGCGCGGTTATTCTTGCCTTCTTCCATGTCGATGAAATCGATCACGATCAGGCCGGCGAGATCGCGCAGGCGCACTTGGCGGGCGGTCTCTTCCGCCGCCTCCATATTCGTCTTCAGGGCGGTCGCTTCGATATTGCGCTCGCGGGTAGATTTGCCCGAGTTGACGTCCACCGCGACCAGAGCTTCGGTCTGGTTGATGACGATGTAGCCGCCGGACTTCAGCGCCACGACAGGGGAGTGGATCTGGGCGAGTTGGTCCTCGATCCGGTATTTGACGAACAGCGGCGTCGGCTCGCGATAGGCCTGGATCTTCTTCGCCTGGCTCGGCATCAGCATACGCATGAAGTCGCGCGCCTCGCGATAGCCGGCCTCGCCCTCCACCACGATGCCGTCCAGGTCCTTATCGAACATGTCGCGGATGGCGCG
>Ga0116231_10002074_pt1 | contig 41921 bp, 35 predicted proteins | sample S1TSphgellanicum_2_FD_89695 | JGI IMG/M metagenome (GOLD analysis project Ga0116231, IMG submission 89695) | Host-associated microbial communities from peat moss isolated from Minnesota, USA - S1T2_Fd - Sphagnum magellanicum MG | ecosystem: Host-associated > Plants > Peat moss > Unclassified... | reverse complement strand
GGGGGGGGGGCGGGGTGGGGTGGGGGAGGGGGGGGGCGGGGGGGGAGTGGGGGGTCGGGGGGGAGGCGGGGGGCGGGGCGGGAGTCGGGAGTCCGGGGGGCGGGGCGGGGAGCGGCGGGGCGGGGGGGGGGGGGGGGGGGTGGGGGGGGGGGGGGGGGGGGGGCGGGGTGCATAACTCATTGCATTTTGTGGTTGTTTTTTGCCTTGAGCACGAAACCATACATCTTCACTCAAATGAACTTTGATTTTGTGAGAGTTAACATTTCCCAAGTGCATTATCACCTTATTTTCTGAGTAGAATTAGACATTTTGGATCATTCTAAAATCCCTGCTTACTGTTCTCATTGTGTCTCAGTTTGGAGATGTTCTAGTACTGCCCAGGTTTTCCTCATTTAGTTACAGAATGAACTTTGCTCATGTAATTATGATGGTCACCTGCAGCTTCCAAAGGAAATTCAGGGTCCTTTTTTGGCAGCAATAGAGAAGGGGAACATTCGGTCAATGCCCAACAAGATCATGCCTGCACTTCCTCGTCCAACACCTGGAGCCCTCCTGATGGGGGATGCCTTCAACATGCGCCACCCTTTAACAGGAGGTGGGATGACAGTGGCTCTGGCAGACATTGTTCTTCTGCGTGATATGCTGCGGCCACTCCATAGCTTCAATGATTCATTTGGCCTCTGCGACTACTTGAAAGCATTTTACACTCGGCGCAAGGTGGGCCATTCAGGTTCTCTACTGCTCACCTCAATACTCTCTTCTTTTAGTATCGATTGCCTGACCAATTTGTTGGGATGTTTATACAGCCTGTGGCAGCTACAATCAACACTCTGGCTGGTGCACTCTACAAAGTATTCTGTGCATCCCCAGATTTAGCAATGACAGAGATGCGACAAGCTTGCTTTGACTACCTCAGCATTGGGGGAACATTCTCCAGTGGGCCAGTTGCTCTTCTGTCAGGCCTAGATCCTAAACCCTTAAATTTGGTGGTCCACTTTTTTGCAGTGGCCATTTATGGGGTTGGCCGTCTTATTCTGCCCTTCCCTTCATTGTCAAAGATCTGGATCAGTGCCCGCTTAATCCAGGTAAGCTGGTGTACTAGACATATTTGCAATTGTGGGTTATCCTTTACAGTTTTTTTCTTGAAGTTCTCCTTCTTTTGTCTCTCTGTTCTCCTTGTTTTTCTCTTTTAGGTTTTGCTAAGCTAGCCAGCATCATGGCTGGGTTTTCCATTACTGCTGGTGCCTTGACAGAAACTCAGTATGTTGGTTAATGTACATTCATTACCAAAAACTGATGAAGTCAGTGGGGATGTTATGGTAAATGGTCAATGCTATACACATTGCTGTTGACCTGAACATGGATATGACCATTGCTGTTCAAATTGTTCCTCAATTCTATCTTGTTTTCTCTGTTTAGGGTTTTTCATCCTTGCTGATTGTTGCTGGTTTGTTTAGATCTGAAATATCCATAGTGTTATTGTAGGGTCATCTCTCAATTCTTTTCAATTTGACTTAAATTTTAAGTATTGAGAAATTCTCAGTGCTTCTGAAAATATTCCATTTGTGTTTTACCTTGCATAATAGCAGTCTTTTAGATGGAGTGAGATGACTGAGGCGATCCATTTTATAGGGCTGTTTGATCTCACTTCAGGATGCTGGCTAATTTAGGACCTTAACCTTCACCCACTATCAGGTGGGTTAATGGAAATGTTATGGTAGTTGTGTTATGGTAGCTGGTCACTGCCATACACATTGATGTTTAAGGTCTCTGAACATATCTGTCATGTCATGTTACTGCTGCTATTGTTCAAATCAAATCACTTGGTTGGTTTCCCTCGGTTCTTTCAGACTGGAGTTTCCTCTTTTTCCTGATGTTAATCTGAAATTTCAAAAACATTATTATTGGTCCAGAGATTGTAAGTGCTTTAGCATTTTAAGTATGCTAAAGTTCTCAGTAGTTGTGAAGATACTTTTGTTGCTGTGTTCTGCAGGACTTCTGGTTTTGAGGTAAATGTGTGACTGTGATGTTGCAGGGGGCTTCAAATATAATCTTCCCCATAATCAAGGCAGAAGGAGTTAGGCAGATGTTCTTCCCCAGCATGGTTCCTGATTACTACAAGCAGCCCCCTTATGCAAAAAATTGATAATGGAATCATGAAATAAAGCTCTCTCTTACAGTTTGGAGATATTGTTACTATTCTGAGGAGAACAGCCTGAATTGTTCTTTTGTTCTGTCTGAGTCTATTGGTGCACAGCATGTGTAGTTTCCAGAATGTTCAGGCACTGAATCTGTCATGTGATAGAGTTGCATTTCTGGGTGCTCTGAAGCCATCTGAGAACTCAGTTCATAGACTTGTTTGTTTTAAACTCTTGCATTTCATGGTGCTGCCTTTCTCTGTAAGTTGGATCTGGTATAAACTAAATTTCATGCCATTCCATGAGGACACATTTTGTGGTACTTCTCATGTGAGATCTAGTTTCAGGATCCTGCATTATTGAGGTCAAAACATTGGAGCCTGAGTTATGGATGCCTGGACCTTTAGAAACTGGGTAAGGGTTCTCTCTGAGCAACAGACATCATTTGATTGTGTAAAAGACTGTTTGACACAATCTGGGAAGATCTGGAGGACTGAGTAGATTTTTCCTCACCTGCAAAAGCTATGGGGAAGTTCTGAAATGTAGCATGCCATCTTGACATCTTTGTCATCTGGACACTTCATGGAACCACAAGCTCAAATGGAAGTTCTGCAACATCAACTGGAAGGGCCACTTTGTTCTAAGGTTATTACGTGCACATCTTGAAATTTCTCATTTTATGGAAGCTGTGTGGAATTTTGACCTAGAAAGAAGTGGGCGTGTGAACCTTGTTATTGAACATAGTGATGTTACTGATTGCTGAAATAAGAATGAGAAGATGATTTATCTTCTTGCTCACTTTGTGCAAAACTTCCAAACCCTTTGGAAGGTTGTACAGGGAATTTAAGGTCGGCTGGATGGCCATTCAAACTTCATCAGTGCAGCATCCTTGGCCACATACAGTAGAGATGCGCCAGTGCTCAAGTGGGTTTTTAAACTTGAGTTTCTGTCAGTGGAGGACTTGTTGCATATTTGTTGAAGATATGGCCTTATACACGTACTCTAGACATGAGCAATCATCTTTCACTGATGGGCTTTGATCTCTCTCCTTGGTCTCCATTCAAGTTTTTCTGAACCTTGTCAACCTGACCACAACGGACCATGATACAGATCAGATGTACTGTGTGTTTAGGTTTATGATGACCTTTGCCCTGTTCTTTATGATGGGTAAGCCCACAGCTGGGGACCATTCCCAAAATGGAGGGCCCTTACTCAGCAACTGCATAGTCCTAGGCCCCTTATTTTGGGAATGTCCCCAAATGAGGCTTCACCCTGCACTTTCAGACCTTTGGATGCTCCCTTGGTGAGTGGCTCTTATGCTCAAGAATGGTTGAACAGTGGTTGGATGGCTCTGTGGGTGGCAAAAAGATGGGTATGGGAAGGGCATCTCTGGAGTCAAAAACCTTCATTAAGAGACACTCATGGCATGTGCAGACTGATCCTGCAATACAGCAACAGAAACATGTATTTCAAATGTGTATCTTTGTGACAAAATCTAGACTTGTCACCAAATGAGGTTTGAGCCAAGATTGTGAGCTTGAAATCACCAATGTCGATTTAGGGTAGCTATTGGTTGTTGAGACCAAAACTAGAAAATTGTGGAGATGAGAGAAGCAGCCCATCAAATCCCAGGTTCAAGGAAAGCCTTGATCAATCAGCAAGTGGCACAGTAGTACTACTTACATTCCCTGAAGTGTTGTCTAAACTGACTGACATTTTGTTAGTTCAATTTTGATGAATGTCCTTTAAAATCTTGGGTCTGGTGGTCCTCTGGTGGTGTGTATGTATGTATCTCTCTCTCACACATCTTGATGCAGAAAAAAATTGTGGTCCAGAAAAGAAATCAGATCAACAAATGGATGTTATTAGTAGTGCTCAATGGAAGAAGAAGAAATTCAAACGCAATACTGTGCTTGCACGAGCAATTCGGCATTGTATAAAGTCCTCTGTGCTTGTTGCATTTGGACACCATGTCCCTTATGCTCTCTTTTGTGAATGGCTTCAACAATGGCCTGGAACACAAACACTCTGCAACTATGCATAATCATGTCTGTGAGGATTCTATGTGGTGGTTTGTGACAGAGAAGGAGCTTCTGACATTGCTGCTCCTGGACTTGAAGACTATCCACATATGCGACCAGCTATCTTCCCACTTTCTGTTGATCTCTTCACTAGTTCAAAGCATAATATGGTAGCAAGGGTTGTCTCTCTCCCTGGTCTTCCTGAGCTCTTTCATCACTGTCTTTCCACCATTGCAAGTCAACTGGGTCTGTTTGTTGGGCACACTGGAGCAATGGACCAGCCATCATCTCCTCGAATTTCTGAGGACACTTATTTAGGTCATCTTCTTTACAACAAAACATCAATGACAACAACACCTGCCCTTCCTCCTCCTGTCAAGCTTCTCATTCTCGCTCCTAGGAGTCAACAAATTCCTTGCCATCCCTCACTACAAGCAAGGGGCAAAATCCACAAACAAACTTTGGTGCAAGAAACTGTCAAGTTCCCTTACAGCTGTGCTTTCCCTCCCCCAAACCAAAAGAGCCTCTAAAAACAGAAAAAAAGGGAGTAAGTTTTGCTGATCCCAAAGCACTTGCTTGTGATCAACAACCAGATTTCCATGATGTTGATGCAGCAGCAAATGATATCTTTGCTATTTTCTGCTTACAAATCTCATGGAATTGAATCAAAGAAGTAAAGGAAAGACATGAAACTATTCTGCTACATTCTGAGCATCTGATGTGGTGTTGTTCCAATATCTGCAGGTTTTTTGAGAACACATTGTGAAAGTTGAGGTGATCCTCAAAATGGGCAATGGCGGGAGCACAATGTCATGAGACTAGGCTTGATGTCTTTGCAATGTCCACAGATAGCACATTCTTCGGTGAGCACATTATTATTGTTTTGGCCAAGAGATTTCTTTTCCAAACAAAATTGCCTTCAAGACAAAATTGGCATTAATTGGTCTCAAGAAAAACAATGTTCATGCCAATTCTCAAGCTGCAGGCATCGAGGCCATGGGCGCTCCAAAGCTTCGTTTAGAGAAACCAAATTATTTATGCAACAATCCTAAGCTTCAAGTGTGTGCTCTTCCACAGCTCCTTGAATGTGTAGGGTTGCGTTCTGTGATTTTCATTCTTCACCACGAAACTGTGCATTCGAGCTACAGACTCTTGTATATTTTGCGTACAGTGGAGCGTTCTTCCCTACTTCAAAATCCGCTTCGCAACAACAAGCTTCTCTCATCATTCTCAAGGATCGGTTTATATGGACGCAGTGCCAAAAGAGAGACTCTGCCAATATGGTAACGTCTTTCTACCCTGATTTTTCAGCCTCGCCGAGGAGATCCCTGGCTTCTTCCTCGGGATTTTCTGTGATTGCATCTTTGATCTCAGCAGTAGGAAGAGAAGAAGCTCAGTTTGCAATCCACGGATTTTGAGAAGTTCAATCCTTTTCCAAGCTGTTGTTCTTGTTATTGTCAACTGAAGCGGAAAATTTCGTATGCAGTTGTCACGTTTGCAGTTCTCGAAAGGCGTCACGTTTGCTGAAATCCTCTTGGATTTGAGCAGCGAACGTATCGGAGCATTCGGCGTTATGGATTTTCGCTTAAGCTGCACGGATAATAGAGCTTGTTTTGCTTGGATATGACGGAGTTATGGTCTGTAGTGTGGACAAAAGGCAGCAAACGTTGGGAAGAGGACGGAGAGTTCAGTTGAGCTATGGCTCTTGCGCAGTGTACTGTACCCGTTGTTCCTTTTGCACAGCATTGCTCTTTCACAAAATGACACACAGAACCTCCAGCAGATTGCTGCAATCAGGGAATCATCAGTTGGTGTACACATATAGCGAGTTTTGGACCTGTTGCTTGAGGTATGTGCTGGTTTTCAAGCTTCTCTCAGGAGGAGAGGAGGAGCTGAAAGAGGATAGAAGACATTATTGGATGCAGTGAGAAGTAAATTTCCTGAGAAGCTATCTTAAGAAGTTATCTTTTGATGAAACCCACTGATTGTGGCAAACAGATGTGCAATCTCATAATTTGTCAGTAGAGACTACAGTATTGCTGTGAATGTTCCAACTTCCTTGCTGATTATCAATCGCAGATCACAATCCTTTGTCCTTCTTTTGTTGCTACATCACTAACAAACTGCATTGAAACTTGTCTGGCACTAAGAGAATCAGCTTAGGAAGACCTCCTTTTACAGACTTGATGCAGTCATTTTTCAGACTTGATGTCCTAAACAGAAGGACATCCATAATTTTATAGAATTGAGTCTTTTGTCCATGAATGGCAGATCACCCATTTCTTGAGCATTTGTAGTGTGATCAGGCTTTCAACTGTTGGAGGATTTGTTGTAAGGCCAATCTTTGCTGCTGCCTGATGAGATCAATGATGCCACCTTTGTAGATGCAAAAAACCACAAAGATGTTTTCTAAACTCTGAAAAGCAATGCTAAGGTTTTTTTTGATCACCAGTGTTTCACTTTTAAGGTAATCCCCTCTCATTCATTCCTCCTCTTTATTTGTCTCATTGGTCAATTGAACTGTCTCCTTGGTCTTTCTTTTCACCTTATTTTGCTGAGGCAAACAACATGCTTTATCTATGTCTATAGTTTGAACTGCTCAGCTACTTCAGGACTTCTGCATCATTGCAGAGAGTTTTAAAGCAGGGTTTGTGTCCTGCAACACCTCAGTGTTTCACAAGGTAAAATAGCATTGAGAAAATCAATGATCATGAACTTCACAAACTTTTCATTCAACAATTTGAGGATGGAAATTGTGTGAAATTCATTTTTCATACATTCATAAATTTTGCACATGGGTGTCATGTGTCTAAAATGCACATGAAGCACATATAAGTAGGATGAAAAATTTCATGAAACATTTGTACATGCTTCATATGTGTTTTAGACACAACATTTGTGTGCAAAAACTATAACGTATGAAAAACAAATTTTACACAATTTTCATTATCAAATTGTTGGAAGGAAAGTTTGTGATTTGAATTGCTTGGAATAAAAAATCACAAGTTTCTTCAGTGTTGTTGGAATACTAGGTCACAAGCTGGCAGTTCTTTTGCAATCAAGTTTGGAAGGTTGTCAAAGAAAAGAACTTTGTGTCCTGATTTTGCCTACTACCAATGGTGCAAGTTGATGATGATTTGAACCAGTTGCTTCATGGAATTGAGATGCCAAGGGAGTTTATGGGTGCAGAACAGAAACTTCAAAAAGTAGGAATGAAATCTGCAACTAACAGTCAGAAGACAGGCATGGCTGGTGTGCCACAATCTCAGCTACCAAAGCTGAAACAGAAAAAGAGAAGGGAATCTCAGCTACCAAACAGACCAAACTAATGCCCACTTGCCGGAGCTTTTGTGGAACATCCAATTTGCCTTCAAGCTTGTTGTGGTTCATTAGTTTATTTCAAAGATTTTTGGGATCTGTGTCTTGGATTTATACTACAGAGAATTTGTTTGTTTGTAATCAAGAGCCCAAATTTCCTGTTGGTAATGGAGTCACCTGTACTTTCAGAGCTCTTTGATCTAACTCCAAACATTTTCCTGTAGCTATCTGGTGATATCCATCAGCTCCTGCTGACAGATGGATACCACAGCTTCTTCACCAGGTGATTCATATTTTTGTAGAGACTTCTTTCTAGCTTCCTAAATTGTAAATATTGAAAATTTTCAGTACTTATGAAGATATATTTCTAGCTTTCTTAAAGATCCCCGCATGTTTACTTTTGCATGGACAGCTAATGATGGAAAATGTCCAGCATTCATGCCTTTTGGATGTGTTGATGGGACACAGAGAACCACATTGGATAATATCAATGTAAACCATGCTTGAAGACTAGTGTTTAGCTTTCTGGATGACCTGTTTGGAAAACTAAGAGATGTCTTTGTGTTGCTCATGACAATCCCAGTAGTAGACTCTGGAATTCAACATTTGGATGGGTTAAAATGCTCGAACTTTGTTATATAAAACTTGTGCTGTTTTCACTGATCTTGTTATGTTTGGGATTTGTGATTTTCCCATGCTGGACTAAGGAGGAGGGTTTGAGTGGACTCCAGGATGTCATGCATCATGGACTTGCTGAACCTTCTGAGGTTTGGTTTTCATATAGTTGTGAGCACATGGCTGCTGATTTGGTTTTCATTGGTGGTGGGGGCAATATGAATTTGTGCTGAAAATCTGCTGTGTGTGAACTATTTGATTTACCCCTGGTTTTATTCTTTGTCTGTGGTGGTCAAGATTGCCAATGGCCTAGTGTTGCTGGTGCCATTGGACTTCCAGACAGGTAATTCTTGCATCCTAAGGGCTAGCATGTACCTCATGGCAGCAGAGGCTGGAGTTTGCAATGTGCCTACCCATCAGATCCTCAAAATGGAATCCTTTTCTCTTATTTTCAGGCATGGAATAATATGGTCACAAAGTTAGCACATGAAACTTGTTGCAGCCATGTTTTGTCTGAAATAGTTCAGGGCACCAGGGATGATCCTCATCCTGTTTCTCAAAATGCTCTTGTAAAGAGCTATGAACGTGTTTCTGCTATTGCACCTCGTCTTGAGAGAATGTGAAGCTCAATAAGAGATCTGGCAAAGTATGGGGCTTTGGTTGTGATTTTGTAGTTTAGAGGCTAGGGATTGGGTTGTAGTACAGCTGTTTCTGTGCATTTTCACCTTCTGTTTTATCAAGGCCCTTTCTGAAGATTTGGTGACAGGGAGGATGTATTTTTCCCCAGTGAGATTTCCCCCCTTGTCCATGGGGTTGTGTTAATCTGGTTCTGCATTTTTGGACCAGGCCTTTTTGGTGGTTTCCGTCATCTCCCTTATGTATTTGTCCAAATTCAATTTCTCAATCATGCAGTCATGAATTTTAGAGGATGGTTGTAAGCACATCTTGCTGCTAGAACAGAGCTCTGGGTTGCTACTTTCTGTATATGTAAACTATCTCCTTCATGACTCATTTGCCAGTGTAGATCAAAAGGCCAGCAATCAGATGACAGTCACTGGTCAAACCCTGCAAAACCTTAAATTTACCTTCTTCAGCTCTGCACATATAATGGTGTGGCCTTGCACAGAATCTCATGCCATGAAAAAAAAAAACTATAAGTTGTACCAGGCAACCTAACAAGAGCTAAAATTTCACCCGGGTTGTTGAGAAATGAGTTGGATTGATAAGAAGTTTTTCTGTTTCTAACTTTACAGTTCTGTGTGACCTTGCCAGAATTCCACTACATCACATACAGGGCTCTGGTTACAAGATTGTGGATGGCAGTGAAGATAAGGTGGTCTCCAAATGTGAACTGAAAGTGACAGTGGCTGGAGCTAATCAAGAAGGTTAGTGTAGCGTTCTATCCATATGACACCATTTATGCCTGGGATGCAGAGAATACCTGGCTGATCAGCTTGATTCAGAATTCTGGTTGTAGACACATGAGAGGTACCCAGATATCAAACATAAGAAGACAGGGAGTCACTCTGGCTTGGGGACTGATGAAACCTGAGGTGGTTCCAATGGCACGAGGCACCATGCAATTGAACATTTTTGCATGAAATATATGTCAGATGAGCAACCTGAGAAGGAATGAATCCTGACAAATTCACTTTTGTTCATGTGATTATGATTGCACATGCTGGTTTAGGAGGGGAGGTGCACTCATGAGCAGATCATTCGAAGTGGATGGGATTCTGATGTATATGTGGTCCAACATGGAGGATACTTGCAAATTGTTGAACAAGATACCATCTCAAAGTGTGGTCACTTTGAATGCCATACTTGAAGGATGTGCCATTCATGGGCATGGTAAGGAAGCTCTTAAACATTTAGAATGGATGTGTGAAGCTGGACAGCCAAATGATATCACTTTCGTTTGTCCTTTGTCAGCTTGTAGGCATGCAGGTTTGGTGGATGAAAGGCATGTGCTTTTATGTTTCAATGATCACAGACTAGTATATGACTTCTCCAAAATTTGAACCATGATTGGAACATTCTCCTGCATGGTTAACCTTCTTGGCTGTGCTGGTCATCTGAAGGATGCAGAGAATATGATCGAGCCAATGCTCTGTGAACCACATGTGGCCACAGGGACAATTTTGCTTGGCACTTTCAGAATTCAAGGTAATGTGAGAATGTGTTTTGAAAAATGGATTCATGAATTGGAGCCAGAAAATACCTGCTATCAAACATCTATGCTGCTCATGCCGCTGTTGGCAGCAGGCATTTCTGCCAGAATGTTGAATGGCAGAGAAAGGAAAGAGGTGAAAAAAAGGTAGGTCACACCTGGATTGAGTTGAATAATGAGGTGCATACATTTGTCGTAGATTTTCTAGACCACTGTCAGATGATTGAAATCTGTGCAGAATTGAAGAGATTTTCAGGGCTCATGATGATGTGCAGCCTTGGAGCCTGTCCATAGTTTTTCAATTTCCTTCCTCTACCATTTATACTAATTTGGTCTAGTGTTTCTTTCCTCTTCTGTACAAAAGTAATTTCGAAACCAAATGGAATCTGAGACTATACCAACATTTCCCAGGGTTTGTGCTACATAAGAAATTGTTCTACTCTCACCCAGGGCATATATGTAGAGTTTTCAATTTGCTGTTGCACTTGACTTAAGGGCCATAGATCGGAAAACTAGAGTGGATCACTGCCATATATTTGCTGTGAAATTTCTGTAATTTTTCTCTTTCCACTGCTGTGAGCAGTGGAAAATTGGAGATGGTATGTTGGGCAGTCAGTTCTATCAGGAGGTCCCTAGACATGAGTATGACTGTTGCTGGTTCTCAAATCCCTTCTCATTTTTCAGTTTATCAATTCAGTTCAAGCCAAACTTGTATCCAGACCTTACATGGATGTGAAGTTTTATCCCTCTAGAAAGAGCCAACAAAATCCTCATACTTTCCCCAAAGTTTTGGACATGATCTTGCACCCAGTGGTAAGGAAGGACCTAGTTAGAAGTGTCTGAACTCTCTAGTCAAATGGAGAAAACAGCCCCATAGAGACTCTCCCTACAACCAATTGTGGGGGATAATACTAAGAATGAAGTGCTCAGAAAGCCTACAGAGCCTTCAAGAACTCTTTTATTACTAAGAAAAGTACATGAAAGCAAATGCAATGATGACCACAACAATGATAAAACTGTTGAATGTGTCTCTAGTAATGGTCAAGGTGACAGTACTGTGATCAAACCTAAGAGAAGTCACACAAGGGACGTCGCCACTGAGCATCAATGCAACTTTAGACATGCTTGGTCTATCTTTGGGTTCAAATCTGATGCATTGCTGGGCAATGGCTAGCAGCTGACGACATTGTTTCGCATTGTAAGACTTTTCATTTTGGACATCAATGTCCACATCTATACGGTTAGTTTTCTTCACTTTCTCTACAAGATGGAGCACATCTTCCTCACCAGAAATGAGCACAAGAAGCAACACTCCAAAACTGTACACATCCACCTTCAGAGTCCGTTTGCAGTACTTTTGGTAATGAGGATCCACAAAGCCTCTTGTTCCTACCCACTGCGATGTTTCCACAGTCGATACATCTCGTTGCATCAGTCTTGTAAGACCAAAGTCCGCTATGTACGCTTGGAAGGTTTCGCGATCGAAGAGTATGTTTCCAGTTTTTATATCGCAATGGACAAGAGGTTCAGGTGCTCCATCATGTAGATATGCTAATCCATCTGCCACTCCCCTTGCGATCTTCAGCCGAGCTGACCAATTGAGCCAAGGTTGTTCGCCCTCGTACAGATGTTTGATGAGACTCGAATGTAATGGTGTCACCATGAGTAACGGAGAATTTTCGTCCGGTTCGGTGTATCCCAGAAGCTCCACGATGTTTTTATGTCGCACCATACTCACTCTTCGAATCTCCTGACTGAATTCTTGGTCCAGTGCAGCTGAATTGCTATATTCTCCGGACAACTTTTTGATTGCCACGGAGCGCTTCTCCTCGTTGTGGGTCACAAGAGCCCTGTAGACTCCGCCGAACGCTCCTTCACCAATTAAATGAGAGCGGTGGAAATTGTTGGTTGCCGCAGACAGATCTGCATACTGAAAGACAATACAATCCAGCCTGACTGATGCGGCGGCCCCTGCGTTCGATGCTGACCAGCTTGTTGACGTCCCCATTACTGTTCTCCTCGATTTCCTGACCGATGTCCTTTTGATTTCAATAGCTTTGATCACATCGACCGTTTGGGAACACATTGTCCGAAGTTCATCGCTTGCTTGTTGGACTGCATCTAGTTTGCTATGATCCCATTCAGAGTAATGGATACTCCCTCTTGAATCAACTCTGGTTAAAGGAGGAAACTTGCGTTCGTCATTCATTGATGAACACCATCGCTCCACATCCTTGTTTTCCTTTAACCAGTTGTCCACTGCTCCGTAAACATAATCAGCCCTGGATCGACTTAGTACTAAGCAACCCGACTGGATGACTTTCCAGACTTGAACTACCAACTTCGCGTCTGCATAGCTACTGCATTGTTGCCGATTGTTGCCAAAAAATGGGGCAAAGGGGCTCGTGCAGTCTAAATCCTCAAATGTTTTCTGACAGAACGCATTATACATGAGCTTATCTGGCTGATCTCCGAATAAATTGCTCAACGAGGACTCGCAGATACGAAGAGCTGCAACATGTTCAAATAGGGCGGCTTCGGTTGTCCCTTTCTGGAAATGCTTGTGAGAATATTTCCGAATCTCATTGAAGGTTTTCAAGAGATGTAGTAGCCAGATCCTTGCGGGAGTTTGTTTGAGGGCATTCGTTTGTTTAAGTGCGGTACTGGTCTCTTTAAGCACGCACATCAGGTAAGCTAATAGCTTCACAACTTCCCTCACAGCATCAAGCCAGGAGTTTGGCTTGCCGAGCCCCACCGACACTGACTTAAGGGACTTAAACTCCTCGTCGAGCAGCTTTGACGCTGGTTCCCAAGGGATCTCCTCCGACACTGGGTCACCGTCCTTCTCCCACGGTAGCAAAAGTCTCGACATGTTGCCTGCACATCATGATGCAGAAACATTGAGATAGAAGGTTGCAATATATAAGACCAATACCCTTAATCTATAGAATTCAATTCTCCCAACCTAGCTGGTGAACTAGATCATGGACGGCACCAGCTACTAAGAACTACCAGGGAGCAAATCGGCATGCTGTAGTATTGTACATATGAAGATTCTCTAATCGCAAAATCAGGACCAGCCAGTCCAACAGAAAAGCAAAAAATGTGGAGAAACTGTGCTGATGATTCATGATCCATACAAGAACCGAGCTTAATGTCTACCAAAACCATGATTACTAGTGAAATTAGCAAAAGATTATCAAGAAGACGGCTTGAAAAGGGTGAGTTGAAAAGATTCATTACAGTGGCCACTAGATTAGGTACAAACCTTGTGTACGTATGCCTGGGTCGATGTTGTTTGCACACAATCTGATCGCTTGCTTGCACTTGGCTACTGCTGCCTCAGAGCCCACTAGGAGGAGGCACAGCACGAACGCACGCTGTTGGAAACTGATGACTGCACAAATGTAACTAGGAAAGCGCGCAAAATTCGACAGAAGGAGCTGCAACATACAAGTCTAATTTCAAGCATCTGGTTGGAAAGTGGACACACCCCAAGATGTATCACATGCACTAAGCAACTTCCGATATTTATGCAACAATTTCCAGTATTAAATGAGCGGCAGAATCTCCCGGAGGGGCCACATGAACTCTACCGATGGTTGTAGCCAGCCACGCGATTTTAGCAAAAAGAAAAAAGAAAACCTGCACAATCTCCCGGATGCAACTTGAACTCTACCGATGGTTCTAGTCAGTCACGCGTTTTTAGCTGATTGCGATATCATTCAAGCTGCAGATTGATCCGCATCACACCACAGCCCACCGATGGGTGGATCTACCGATGGCTCTAATGTCGAGGAAATGTGCTGGATGCCGCGGCCTGCAGATTGCAGGTTACTCACTCTCTACCGATGGCTAGACTAGTATGGTCAAGGGGAGCATAATGTATGCCGGTCTTGGGAGAAAAATACAACAGTAGGGCCCAGCTTACAAATGGACAAAAGTGGACAAGAGTTCGCTGCTGCACTTGCAACTTCTTGCCGCGGTATTGATATATTACATTTTTGTATTGTCCCAAGATATGTTGACTTCGTCTCCACACACGCAAATGAATTTCCCTACACTTAGTTTTTATTTTCACTTGTACACGATGAAACACAACCCATCCGCACAGTACGGCGTTTAAGACCTTTGACGTATTTAAATTTTTTCCTTACTGTACTTGTATAGTTCAAGGACGCGTGTTGTGGAGGCAGCCTATTTGGATGGCCAAGAATGCCGTCTCTACAAGCGGCCACGTCGTCCAGAAAGTGAGATCTGAAATGAGGTCTTCCAAAACTCAGATTTGAAATGAGGTCTTCAAATTAGGTGACTCAAAGTTAGGGAACTTTGTAAAGTTATTGTGGTTGGTGACAGGAAATCAGTGACAGGAAAGGAGGGATAGAGTTTGTAAGGTTGTGTTTGGTGACCAAAAAAACACAGATAAGGTGGGTATGTTTCATAAAGAATGAGGGGTTTTATTTCTTTATGTCATCAAGTGTACAATTTTTTCAAGGAGGATTTGTTAAGATACTTGACTACTCAGGTGCTCAGCATTTAAGGTTTCGTAGAAGAAATGGCGAAGCTGCGTCCGCAGTTTGTTTTGTTTGGTGACTCTATTACACAACTATCCTTCGAAAACGGAGGCTGGGGAGCTGCTCTAGCTGCGCTTTACGCACGTCAGGTTCTTTTATCTCTCCTTTCTATCTCAACCCATTTTTTCTTTTGCATCCTTTTTGCCCTCTTTTGTTTTGTGAGTGATGTGGATTGGGATGCGGGAAGTTGGAGAGGAGAAATAGTGCAGATGTTGTGCTGGTTGTTTTTGTTGAGATTGTTGTTTCTGTCTTTTTTTTCACCGTCGCCATTTAGAGTATCTTGAGCGAACCAAGCTAGAGCAAGAAGAGTGAGCACTGATGTATTTTTTTAGGGTTCACGCAGCTGTGATTCTGCTGATCTATGTTTTTAGGGTTTAGTCAGGTATCATTCTGATGATGGTTTCTTTTAGGATTCAGGCAGATGTGATTCTGCGAGGATACCGTGGATACAACACCTCTTGGGCTCTTTTGATTCTGGACAAGATTTTTCCAGAGGTGAGAGATTCGAGAGATGATGGATGGAGATGACTCTCATTCTTGATGAATAATTCTCGAGGTCTTTTTTGGGGTTTGTGCATACGATAGATGCAGCAACAAGTAGAGCTTGAAAGTGTTGATTGTCTCAGGAGGATCTGGTGTGGTTCTTTATTGGATCTGAAGAAATTTGATGTAATTCATGAGGACACATGAGAAAAAAATGAGCTGAAGTTTCTCTTGACCTTGTATTGATTTTCAAACATGCTGAAGCTTTCTATTGAGGTTGAGTGGGGGATGGGGGAATCAGTTGTCTTCACCACCAGATGTCGTAACAGTCTTTTTTGGAGCAAATGATGCGGCTTTGCCAGTTCCTGATGGCGAACATTTTCATGTCCCTTTGTCTCAGTACAAGGCAAATTTGCATCAGATAGTGTCACACATCAAGGTGAAAGCAACACCTACCCACCCTTCATGTCCAACTAGTATCAATTGTTCAAGCTCCATATTTCATTTTTTCAGAAAGAATTGGTGTTAGGAAGAAGAGTGGGAGCAAAATTACTGGTATCAATTGACGAGCTTTTGTGCACTAATCCCAAAAGATTTTTCAAGAATTTAATCACCCTTCCTCTCTCTGCTGCGAGATATAAATTGACTGATTTCATCAGCTTGCTTGGAATTGTCAACACATTTGTGTGTCTGATTCTTTGGGTTGCTTGCACTTGTCAACACATTTGTGTGTCATATCATCGCTTGTATGATGATTCGGCAGATTACAAAGGATATTGCTTCAATGGATAGTGATCAACAACTTTCGATTCTTTTTTTTCCCCCCCTCTCACCAACAACAATAGTTCATTTTTTTGAAGGCAGAGCAATTCAGAAACAACAGTGGTTGTCTTGATCACACCTCCTCCACTTGATGATGAAGCATGGATTGAATTTCGCAGGTGAGCAATAGCGTAATTTCTTTCTTCCTTCCCATGCTTTCTGTCATTGAGATGCTTTTATTATTTGTTCAATTACTCAATTTTGATGGTTTCATACTAAGTAACAGGGCAAATTATAACAAGCAACCAGAAGCACTTCCTGATCGTATCAATGAAGTGACCAAGCTCTATGCACAAGCTTGCAAAGAGGTGGCCAAGGAAGCATGTGTTCCTGTGATTGATCTATGGTCTGTCTTTCAGCAGACACAAAATTGGCGCCAGGCTTATCTCAGGTCAGTGCAAAATCATCCCAAAGAGTAGAAAAAAAACAATGTGCTTGGAGTAGAGTGAGCATCAGTTACTTTGATTTGAATCAAGAAAACAACAAGCTTATAACTCTTGGGACAAAGATAGAATACTTCTGAAGCTAGCAGCATCCATCTCTTCTGAGTTCAAAATTCTTGTTCATGGATTTGTGTGTACTTTATGATGATGACAGTGATGGGCTCCATCTCTCAGTTGGAGGAAACAGAATTGTCTTTGACGAGCTTGTTAATGTACTTAACAACATATTGTTCTTGAGAGCTGATAAATTGCCAATGGACTTCCCGCCATTTGGTGATATTGATCCAAAGAACCCTGGTGTTGCCTTTCAATCCTGGAAAAACAATGCCAATCTTGTATGTTTTTTAAAAAAAACCTTTTGACTCTTTTTGTGTGAATCTGAATTCTTTATATGGTTCTTCTTTGCCCACTATGTATTATTTCACACTATGAAGACCTTCATGGGCAGTTTCCAAATTGAAATATTGCAAAAGTTTTATCCAACATTTTCTCTGAGAATTGTTACATGATGACTACTTACCCAGCTTTATGTCCTTGTGGCTAGGGATCGTGATTCTGGGTGTCAACACAGGCTAAAGTCAACATTCTTGATTGGTAATGTGAAGGCAAAGCACAAGAGTGCTCAACACTTAAAGATACAGGTGCCTCAAGTCCAGCGAACCATGAAATCTCAGGCTAAATGTTTGTCTGAATTTTAGGCTGATATTATTGTTAAGACACATCAATTTGCTTCAAGACACTCTGGACACAAACAAGCAAAGGTTATTATTCTTTGGCTTGCTGACCAAGCTTTAGCTTCCTCATCAAGACAAATTCCTACAATGGTCATGCCTATCAATGTCATTGCTGAGAGTTGAGTAGCATTTTGAAACTTGGGTTGTGAAGTTATTTGAGTGGGCATGATTTGGTAGTAGTTAGTTCATTACAATTGTGCCAGTGTGTGGTCTGTTGTTTTCCATGACAAGGATTTTGGTGTCCAAGTCAAAGTCAAGTTTTGTGAACTGTGTAATATGCCACTCAGGGAATTGAAAGTAAAGTATATTTCCTCTGTCTTTGTGATTAAAGTAATCAATTTGTAGTTTTTCCCCCACATTTTATATGTTTTACATGTACACCACTTATAAATTTAAAACTCTCCTCTTAGAAGTTACAACAGATCCACCTGCACCTGGTATGGGGGCCTGTCCTAGTACCAATCACATCCATAATAGTGTGCAAGTTATGGGAAGGCCTACAATCTCACTTCTGTAGGTATGGAGACTCTTGGGAATAGCTCAGAATGCAAAGGATCCCCAGGATTGAGATGTGGAACCAAACCTAAACCATAAAAAGTGCATTATTGTTCTTTGCACCTAGGATGACCAACCATCATGAGTTTAAAGCTGTGGTTGTTTGCCTTTTAGTTAGAAGCATTGGTCCTTGCTCACCATTTCAATTTGAAGAGCTTTGCTATACCAAATACAAGGGAGTGTCCATTGTATGTGCACATTTGAATGACAAAGCCAAGTACCAATTGCATCATCTGGTTGGCAATTTCTACAACTAGGTGAAAGCATACTAAGCCCCCCAAAAATTGTAGTCACAAGTATAATCTTTTTGCAATTTTTTTTTGGGTAACATATGGACATTAAATCTTGAATTATTTTTGCTTGTTTTAAGTATACTTGATTAGCTTTAGACTTAATATAATCAATTATTTTGAAAAATCCAACAAACATTGAAAAATTTGAATGTATGGAGTATATTTGTGACAAAATATTATTCATCATAAAGTTTGAAAAATTGAATATATATTTCCAAACTAAAGTTGTGTATGGAATTCTCAAGTGAATTTTGTTATGGTGTATGACATTGATATACATTAATTAAATGTAGGGCATTTTAAAAATTTAAAAATTTTGGATGAAATTTCATTCAAAAAATGTGTTTTTTTGCATTTGTTTAACAATGAATGCATAGTAATATCTTCTTTTTAGGAAAAAATTACTACCATATCAAAGAGAAAGAGATTTTATAAATGGGCATTGCATTTTCTTTCCATTTTTTTTTGTTTGATAATGTTTCATCAACCACAAACATGAAGCCCTATGGCTATTGAAAAACTATAAATTATATATTTTCTGTACATTGATTTTATCCAATCCTCCTTATCTAATTGTTGGATCAAGATTAATTTTGATTCAAATTGAACTTTGAATTTCAAAATGTTGTTGTGCAAATTCTAAAGTTTTTTGTTTTTGTTTAAAATAGCCAAAGGATGCCATCAAGGTTTTAGTTAACTATGTATTATAATACTTATTATACATCACCTTTTTTGAACAAAAGTGACTAACCCCTAGTGCATTTTCACGCAATTAATGACTTAGAAATGATGCAATGCATAATTTGGCTCATAAATTGGGTCATATCACAACCATGGGAACTAGTCATCATCAAAGTGCACTGGTTGGGCACCAACCAAAACTTGGACTTGGAAGATAAATAAATATGGCATTAAAATAATCAAAATCCTAAGGCCAACAGAAATTTTTAAATTATTATTAATCATTTGATTTAAGCACAAAAAATTATATTGTCTTGAATGGGGAACTTCTAAACAAAAAAAAAAAACTAAATTAGATTACTAGAAAAATAAGACTTGAATTCAATACATTACTTCACCCAAAACACACCTGCAATAAAGAGAAGAAATTGTCACTACCCCACCAAATGAATGTTCATTTTTTTTGGATGTTTTGAACAATCTCATAATTTGGCTTGTACTATGAAGGTCACTAATATATGGTGGCAAAGAATCTTTCATCAAAGAATGTGACAACATTTTCTCAATTACTAATTATAAGATTCTTGTTCCAAAGTTTTTCAACCCACTTTTTTTGCCAAACTTGCACTTATTTGTTGCTCTCTCTTGTTTGAAAGTTACACAACACTGCCAATGTCATTTAAAACTAAAAGGAACTTTGGGGGAAATTCATCTTGAGCTATTTTTTCTAATCTAGAAATTTTTAAGTGCTCACAATACCTTTTTACACATTCACAAGTGTCTTGCCTCCTCTTCTACACATACCAAGTGTCATGAAGCACCTCTTCGGGCCCCTCCCCGAGACAACTTTTAGCTAGTTGAAGCCTTAGAATTCTTTTTTTTTTGCCAGAGCTCATGACCATGATCCTTGTAGACCCACACATAACTTATTTAAAGAGGTTAATTAGTGACTTGTTTGATGCACTAACCCTAGATCAAAATGAATGACATGCAATGTATGTTTCAAACACTTGAACTTGTAAGCATTGAACTAGCTAAGAAACTTGACCAAGTTAGAAAAATACTTTGTGTTGTTTAACATTGTCAATTTGCAGTTTGACCTCCACACCAACAACTACTTGTATAGAGTCACTACCAAATGGTGAAATTGTTTGACTAATATTTGAACATTACTAGAGCATGGATTCTCCCTAACTAATTTTAATTTTTGCATTGAAGATGAAGTTGCAAGTGCGAAAGGCTTACAACATGGATGTAATAAATATGTCACAATGTTTTTATGCAACTCTAACATCACACTTGCTCGCCTTATTGCAAAGCTCGTAACTGCATTAACTTGTGTACCAACATCAGCTAGTGCAAATGGACTTTGAGGTGGATTTTAGTTAGAACGATTTGAGCTAAACTTAGTACAATTCCTCACACACGGCATTGTCGACTTTTTCAATATGATCCTCCACATGCACATATGCTTCAAAGTCTACCAAATAATTTTTTCAACTCTTCACACTTGCCTTGGTGTAATCTTCCCATGCCAACTAGACATTGCCACCATTCTTGAACATCATGAAGAATTGTTATAAGTTTTTCATTCACAAAACAAATAGGATTATTGTTCTCAAGTGATGTTGCCCATGAATGACCACCATCACCTAGCAAAATTCCCTCAACCAAAACAATCCAATCCAGTACATCAAAACCCTATGCATTAAATTTGAATTCCAATTTTGAAGCATGTAGGTCCTTTCTTCTCTTCGTTTTGGGCTTAGGAAAAATAGGGAATGGATCAATCAATTCATATCCAAGCAACCCCTTGAAGGTTTGAAGATAAATGGCTTCAACAAAATTCACCTTCCCAATTTCTATTATTTTCAACAACATTTGGTGGATTTCCTTGTTAGCCAAATCCCAAATGTAATTCTTGGGCTTTTGGAAAATTAGGTCAGCTATTCTAATGGGAATAAAAACAAAATAGATACAATGATTAGTTTTTGCATGTGTTTTTACCCACATGTAGTAGTAGATTGCATCTTCCCATTTCTTCAAAAGGTTTTTGTAATTGTAAGCATTCACCACTACTTTCCAAAAAGTTCATTATTTTTCTTTCCTTTGAATGAAAGCATTAAGTTTGAAGCATGGTGCATGTGTGGGCGTGGTTTGCAATTCAAATCAAATAAACCTAATGTTTAGAGGAAAACCTTTAAAGTTTTGTTATACAATTGACACTTGGCAATTGTAGATAGGATATACAACTTGATGACACAAAACTAATCATTTAAGGTACCAAGCTTGAGCTTTTGAACCCCAAATATGTCAAAATGGGGTGGATGCACTTAAAGCGGGGATCAAAAAAGAATTAGCGAATCAAACTAAGGCCCAAAAGGTTGGTGACCCACAAAACATTGGAATAATTCAACAATGACTAGATGTATAAGATTTAGGTTGGTTGTAGTAATGTGAACAAATTATCATCCATCAATATTTTCAAAATACAAATAATTCCATTTATTCATCAACTACCCAAAATGAATTTACAAAATTGTGTTAAATTTAAAAATTCATTTACGGTATTTTTCGCATTTAAATATTTTGCTTCAAATATGTGATAAAAAATTTTGTGATATTTTTCCCAAAAAAAAAAAAATTGCAAAATGATTCAAGAATTTTCAATTTATCAAAAAAATCCAATTTTTTCCAATTTTTTTATCAAAACAAAATTAGTCTAGATAATACATTTAAACCTTGACAATAGATAGTACATTTTAACCATGTACACATCCACACATGTTTAAACTACTATATAGAATAAAAATCATAAAAAAATCCAATGTCATTTTAACATTTTTGAACTATTTAATAGTGTTCCAAAGAACATAAACATTAGTTACAATGATATGCTAGTCCTTATGACTCCCAAATGTTCATCCAAATCACGTCAAATTGGAGTATGTATTGTGTTGAAATAACATATAGATGTTGTAATCATTTTGTAAAGATCATAAATGGAAAAAAATCAAAATAATAAATTGGATTTTGTAAGCAACGGTCACATACAGCAATGGCTTCTATTAGGTAGTTTGAACCCAAACACTAGTACTTCTATTGCCCAATGATAGAACTACACCAAAATCTAACATTTTTTCAAAAAAAAGGAATGTTACCACTTCCTTGATTGTTCATTATGGTTTTGATGGCTATTGTGAAAACAAGAAAAGAATCAAGCCCCCTAATATCATATTCTTGTGTTGTCACGCACACACACCTACTACATTCTTTCAAGAACTACAAAAGAACAAATCTTCTACATCAATAAAATAAAAATATAAACTTTCACTTGTCATTGTTCCACTCCTAAACTCTTGTCTTAAACAACACAACCACTAACTTTAGTACACACAAATCTCTCACCCATCCTCAATGAAACCAAAATAGAAACAACTAACTTTGCACTCCAAAACAAAAATATTTCACCTCATCATTGTAAACAACACCACATATAGCAAGATGACCCATTCCAGTCACTCCATTTCCATGCCATCACAACCTTCAATCCACCTAAAAAAAGGTTCCCACACTCTACGATTATATTTCTCCATCTTTTACATTGTTGTGGATGAACATTCACACTACATATTTTACCTTCATGACCACTACCACCATTCATTGTGGTATAAACTTTTTCACACCCAAGATTGAAACAACTTTTGTTATGACTCACACAAAACCAAATCAACCCTCTGAAAATACTTACATGTTTGACATGGCCCCACCAAAAACTCTAGACTATGCAACAATGTTCAAAAAGTTCAAAAAAGACTTGATCAACTCCACCTCGCCCCTTTTCAACAAAAACCAAAAGAAAACAAGATAGACTTTCTAGCCAACAGAGAATCAATTTTGCTTCCTTGATGTTTGCAACTACTAAGGCTATAATGAACCTTTGGTATTTGATTATTCATTTGAAGCAAACCAATTCTTCGACAACTGGAATAACCAAGAAAACCAAGTTTTTAGAGACTTGTAACAAAATTCCAGCCCCGTGTATTTTCCCATTACATTTTTAATTGATTTTTTTCATTTCTTTACCAAAACAAACTTGTCATATGAATAATGTTTTTGGCCTATCTCAGGGCACACCAAACATGTCATGGATGTTTTCAACATCCCCTACACTGGCATTGATGTTGATTTTACCGTGTATGGTGCTATTGGCATGATTCGCAAAGAGATACCCAAAAATCTTATGCCATTCCAAATGGCTTGATTTTTTATCAAGTTCAAAATCACTAACACTAATATATGGTCTAAGGGCAATCTTCTCCTTGGGTGGAACCATTAGGAACCTCACACCTTAATTTTCTTGGACTCGTCAAACTTTGAAAAATCATAAGAAACATTTAAAAGAACATTTTCATACATGTTTTTGAATATATTTATTAGGTTCCATAGATTTTGAATTCTCAATAATATCAAAAGTATTTTTTATTTTGATGTTTTTAATCATGGCATTTTTTAAAAAAATTTAGGAATGTTACACCTATTTTTTCCATGAACTTTTTGGTTAGGAACACAAATTTGGAACATGATTTATGAAATTTTTAATGATTTTTTTTCCTAAGGTAATTTGAAAGTCATATTATTTTTAGGTCTTTATTTGAAAATTAATAGATTAAATATGATTTAGTTATGAATTTCCAAAGTTGAAGCTAGCAATTTTTTAAGAGGCCATTTTAATTAGGAATATAAATTTTGAAATTTTCAAAATAAAATTGAAGACATATATTAGTGCATGCAATTGATAAACATGAAAAAAAAATTATAATTGTGAAAACATTTAATGAAAAGGGCCCCAAAAAATGATTTGGTTGTTTTTGGTTCTTTAACCATTCCTTGAGGTGGTTCCTAGTGGTACCACCCAAGGATGGGTTCACCCCAACTTGACCTTTGAACAGGGTAGGAGTTGAATTTTGATTTTCATCAAAGCCAACCAAAAGAATCTCACTGTATCCCTCAACATACCTTGAATTATAAGGGCTAGAATGAACACATGAACCAACACCCTCCAACACACACCAACCAAGATAAATGTTGTGTGAACAATTTTTCAATTTATTTGTCACATAGCTAACCACAAATGGTTAGTTATGTATTAACCATCCACATAAATCTACTCATTTGGTAACCACCATGTGCTTTACATACTTAACAAATATCCACTTACATTTCGTCTACTTACCTATGGTACTTAATCAGTTACATAGATAGTTACTTAAGTAGGGAAACAAAGTTAAAACCCTAAAGTAAGATGTTTTGCAAGACAAGTCAAAAAGGGAAACTTGGATAACTTGGTAATTGAGTTGTGGTTCAAGTGATTCATTTACAATTGAGTTTGCACCATGGTAACTTAGTTGTGGGGCAAGTGGTTCATTGACAATTGAATCATAAGGAAATTTCCAATTAATGATTCTACTAATATAGGATTTTTGTCAAATTGTGACTTGAAAATATGATTTCAACCTATGTGGAGGATTTTTTACAAAAAAAAGGCACAAATTCACCATGTTTTGAATTTTTTTTCAAATCACTAGATTTTTACATTAAGTTCCAATAGGTAAATAAGAATATAAAAAAATCTTAATTTTTTAAAAAACTCCCATCTATAATATAGAACCAAACTTGGCTTCTTTTTTGTTTTTTTGGGATGATCGTCATTTTGACTACATCACAAAATTGGCAAAAGAAAAAAAAACTCCTTCCAAAAGAAGTTACATTGGAATTTGGTGGATGTTGTTGGGTCATTGAACAATCTAAAATGTTCAAGCCTATGGGCTTGACTAGTGGGTGGAAACAATTGCAAAAAATGATTTCCATCAAATGTTTGTTGTAAATTAAATATAAAATAAAACTAACTCGTCATCTTTTTTATCAAATTTAGTTATAAACTATGTATAAAATAAAGTTCACTCATCATCTTTTTATATTTTTGGAGTTGTATGACATGATTATTACTATTGGCTCTAAAATTGCAATCTTAGTGGAAGATGTGTTAATAACTTACATTAAAAAATGGCTTTTTATTTAAGATCATTTTCAAATCTACCTACATAACAAAAAAAGAAAGCACTTCAAATACTATATTTATCTTTTTTTTTCTATCAATGTTTATCATCAAGCTTGGTCCTGAAAGATTATGGAATGCAAGGAAATAAATGTGGTAGAGAGAAATTAAAGGTGCAAAAAAAATGTATAAAACAACACAAAAATATTGTGAAAAATGAATACAATAAATTTTTAATTCATTTGAAATTTGTTGCTTTATACAAACTTTGGTCAAAAACTTACAAAATGTTTTGATGATGAAGCCACCAAAATTTGCAAGTGGCAAATGGCTTGCTTCGGAAATTATTATATCTGGTACGTCCAATTGTTTTGAGTGTGTTTATGTGTTTATGTTCATGTTTATCAGCCAAATACTTATGGAAAGTACTAAAAACAACATCAAGCCTGAAGTGGGTATGGAACGGTTGAAACTTTGCAAGATCCAATTGCATTCAGGGTGGAAGGTTGTTGCAATGTTGCTGAAACCTTCATGTTATGTTGATTGTTTGTCCAACATAGACTCGTCTAGTTGGTATACATGTGATTATGTACACGTTGTGTACATAATGATTCACTAGTTTTTAATTTTTGATGTTGCTATTAATGTTGATGATGATGCCTTCGTGGTAGAAATATTTCTGGTAATGTCTATTATTATATTGGTTTTCATGTTAGCATCATTATTGTTCTAAAGATTTTCAAGACGTTGAGTTTTTTTGCGAGAGGATGAATTAATCAATGGCTTTCTGCTTGAATTTTGGAAGGATATAAGGGTGTGGCCATTAACATTATCAAGTAATTGTATTGGATTTTTTACAATGCCTTGATTGAAATTTTTCAAAGCAATAACATAGAAAAACCATTCACATCTAAACTTTGAGTTTTAAAAGTTATGCCCTTAATCTATTGTATGGCATTGTGAAAAAAATATAATTTGGCATGCTTAAAAGGGTAGTTTCCATGAAAGCAATTTGGCCAACAACAAAAGGAACAACTAAAATTGATACATGTTTATTTGTTCATGCAACCTTGTTATTGCTTAGTTACTACCACATTCTTTGCTAAGTTATTCTTTTGCAACTCTACTAGCTCCTCCCCACTACCCATCACATTGAAATATTCCCCACTACTTGATTGTAATTGTAATTGATGGTGTCAATTAATTTTCTTCAATCATTAGTACTTGTCAATAATTTAGGTTTTATCACAATTGGAAACTTTCACTAGCATTTATATCTTCCTATTCAAGTAACAATATTGTCCCAATTCTAAATTTGTTTTCAAATATTCTCTTACTTTTATGGTTATGTTGAGGAGTCAAGTTCTTTAATGAACATGATGTTGTGATCATTTCTAGTCACTGTAAATGGACCTTGATTTCAATTTCAATTCTTAACCATGCCTTTCACTATTCTTGTTGAAACTTGAATCTACATGAATATATTATTTTGCAAGCAATTAAATATGCACATCATGATAAATAAAATGGTTGTTATGAAGCCACCAAAAATGCAGTAGAGTCATAAATTGAGCCCTTTTGTTTAAGCAGGGCATGCTTACAAATGTGTCTCAATGCAAGGTCAAATGGGAGAATATCACTATTGAACTTTTAAACATGTTTGATTACAAAGAAAAACATCATGTCAAGGCACTCAAGCTATTTATAAATGACTTTAGTTGAATGGTAAATTGAAAGTTAACTTTCATTTTCACAAGGGAGTTGTCCATTCTTTTAATAAGGTGGTACGGTCAATCATGTTCTAATATGGGCCTAGATTCCACAACTCATTATTGGTGGCTTGGGGAAGTGGTTTACATATGAAAAGTGGCCCTATAACAATATACAAATCCATGTAGCAATCAAAAATTATTTCAAATTAATAAGTTGATTTTAAAAGATTTGTTTATGAATGGAGGTTTTGTCACATGATTGATCCCCATTTTGGGAATTTCCAATTATTTGTCATGACACATGTAAAACCAACCTATTTAAATTCTAGTTAAAATGTTTAATGAACTAGCACCTACACATTGCCACCTTCACCTTTTTTTTTAGCAAGGTCCCTTATTATTGACTATATTTTATTTGAAAAAAATCTAATTGGATTTAAATCCACATTACAATATAGTGAAGACTCCTAACCATGAAAATTATGACAACAATTTGAACTCATCCAAAGGCCATGAAGATTTTGCGTTTTTTTTTCTATGTGGACTTAAGTAGTTATTAAGCTTATTGTAAAGTGTTAATCAATATTTTTGAATTACCAAATATATAACATAGTCAAAAAAATGTAATAATATGTTCTAGATGCATATTTTAGCTTTTTGCATTCATTTCATAAATTAGGTTTTTCATTAATGATTTAGGGTTTTCTTCTTTTTTTTTTCCTTTTCCCATTTTTTCTTTCTTCACCCTATTTGTTTATGTTCCAATTTCAACAAAAAAAACATCACCAAAAATCAAAGAAGAGGAAAGGTTATTGCTACTTTGTCCATCTATTATTGGTGTTTGCATTTTATGGTGCAACATTTGTTTCATATGCAAGCATTAGCTCTTAATGGCAAATGGGAAAATGCCATGATTTTGAACATTTGTTTGATGCTTTGAACTAGAAGATCATAATGTGTGGTCCTTTGAAAAAAAATATGGTTTCAAACGGATAAATTTTTGTTGGGTTCTTTTATAGAAAAGATGTTCAAAACAAGAGCATGTGTATCACATGTTATATCTCATTCTTTTTGTGAGAAATAGGTTCATATTTGTAGAGGTTAACATACATATGAAAACAAACATTTAAGTTGAAAATAAGGTTGTGACATCATTACAAAAGTTTGGCATTCGAAATACATTGTGCATTGTGGGTGAAATGTATGGGGTGATTTAATGTGCCATTTCAAAAAATGTGAGGAAATTTTGCAAATTGGTGAAAGTTTGCAACATTTATTTGTTCAATTTCCAAGTGAAAGTTAGTTTAGGGTTTTGGAAAATTAAACTAAATCACTTCATCAAATTTGCACTATAAAGATAATTGATGGGTCCATGTTCCAACAATTGTCGGACAAGATTACTTTTGTTGAAATCTTGAATGAAAAGATTGATTGGCTTCTTTTCAAACTCACAAAAGTAGGGATTGTATAAATATATATATTTACCATATAAATTAGTTGGGGATTGTGCATATCTAATATAACCTTGGGTGTATTGTTGATACAAGGATGTGCAAATGGATTTGAACCATACAAAACTACCTAAAATTTTATCCAAAATTCAACTCAGATGTGTGTTGATTGAGCTTTTGAAATTTTGAAAGCAAGTTGGTGAATAATCATGAAGAGGGCATATATTGTAACACTGTGACATATGACTATTATTGTGTTTACATGTATTGTGTAACACTATATTAATTGACAAGAATGGATTTGTTATATATTGGATAGAAGAAACTAAAAGAAAATTGCAAAGGTGAATGAAAGGAGTGTTCAGGAAAGGGAAAAAGTTGAAAGGTGAAAGGGTAGCCATAGTTGAAATAAAAGCTAGATTCACAATGTAAAAATGGAACATAAGGGGGTGAAAACATGGTAAAATAAACAAAACAATTGGCATTTAAAGACAAAGTTTTAAAATGAGGCAGTTTTTAACCAAGAAGGTAGATTACTATTCATATCACAGGTGAATTTTGATCCCCAAAGGTGATTAGAATTCAATCTCAAGAAAACAATTCCACTTAGATGTGACCACTAAATTTTGATTGTCATATTCATGGTCAATTTTTTTTTCTTTCAAGTTTCATATTTGTTATTTTTGTTATTACAATCTTGTGGCAACCAAATTTCAATCCAAATAAAAACTAAAAAAAAATAGAAGAATCTTGACCATTGAGATGTGGCAACTAAAATTTGACCACCATCTTGACAATCAATTTTTGTTTTCAAGTTTCATGTTTTTATTATTTTTTGTGACTCAAATTTGATCACCTCATGTATGGGGTGGATTGAAGTGATATCATGGTGTCCACAAGGATTGCGACCAGGTCCACCCTGGTCATTGTCCATGTCATGATTGAATTCCAATTAGAGAAAAAAGTGAAAAAAACAGAACAAAATGAACGAAATTTGTCTCAAAAAGTTGACAAATGTTTTTCCTAAAACATGGAATTGATGACAAAATATTTGGTTTTAATTTTTGACATCAAAATTCTGTGAAAATTCGCCACCACAAAACAAACGAAGTTTGCTCTCAAAAAGTTGGAAAATGTTTTTTTTCTAAAACATGGAATTGATCATTGATGACAAAAAAAAAAAAATTTAATTTTTGAGATCAAAATTCTGTGAAAATTCGCCACAAGAAACCAAGAAGAAATCACTGATCTGATTCTTGTTATGGACGATTGCCACACTCAAGATAAGAAACAGTATAATTTTTTATAAAAATCCTTGAAATATCCCCTGCGGCCTATGTCTTTCAATTTTGTGATATCGAAAAATTTGGAAAAAAAAAAAAAATCATTTAAAAAAAAAACTGCCGAATTTAAAAAAAAAAATTCCAAAATTTTCCCAATTTGTTTTTTTTATCAACGGAGGTCGAAAAAACAAACACTGCTCGCGAGTAAATCCCCAGTCCCCTGTGTTTAAAATCAACGTAACAAAATCAGATGATAAATGACAGTCTGCAGCCGCCGCCATTTCTGGTCTAAATTTGTAGTTTCGTAAGCTGTACTCAGTCGTCCCAGTATATAAATACCGAATTATCTGGCAAAGAGCGACTGAACAGCCTTTCGTGCTGGCTACACTTCGTCGTCTAAAGCGACATTTAAATTTTTTAAAATCGAAAATGAACTGAATTTGAAGGGTTCCAATCGCCAGAAGTCAGAAAAAAGAAAGTAAAAATTGCTAGAATTCTCAGCGTGTAAATTAAAAAAGGTTGATTAAAGATTTGTACTTCATATCTGGTTTATAGATATATTTGACTAAATATTCTTAGCCACAAATCGCCATTTGTTTCTACATCTTACTATCTACTTAAGCTACATAAAACAAGGGGTGTGTCACACTGTGGCCTTGCCATTTACATTGAAATGCATCTTAAGGCAAAAAGAAGAATTATGGAAACTCAAATATTTCACCATGCAAAAATATAATCTTCCAAAAAATCCTCTAAAAGAAACCAAAATCCTTCAAGATATTATAACTCTATAACTAATCTCAAGTTTCAACACAAGCCAAAAAAATATCATCTTTCAAAAATCCTCATAAAAAAATAGACCTATTAGTAGGTAGAGGCCAAATCCCTTAAGCTACTATACTCTATAATGAATCGTCACACAAGATCCTTGCCTTGGTAGGCAAGGCCAAAAACAATGGGACTGAGTGGCGTTTCCATGTCTTTAATGTCACCTCCTGACTTACTATTTGTTGGAGATTTGTTGGCGTTCTATGGCAATGCCACATTTGGGATGACGAAATTATTGCTCGTGTTCCTTGGAGGTGTTGACAAGGACCCGATGTGCACTTGGTTGGTGGGAAGTTGCACCTCAGGCTAGTTAGATCAAACATATGTTTGGCTTTTTTTTCGGAAGTTCTTCCGTTCGTTGCTTGCAAGGGATTTGCTTAGTCGCAGGAGGACGAGGAGGAAGACAGGCCGGCCACTCGGAGGCAAGGAAGGAGGAGTAACAAAGAGCAAGTAAACATGTTTGCCTCCTTGTTCGTGTTGTTGTGTCATAAGTGTAATGAATGACTCGAAGAGGCTCTGGCATTTTGGTGCATTAGTTTACTAGTATACGCTTTTTGTTTGTTTGTTTGTTTGTTTGTACTCAACGCTTTTGCTGGCTCTGCCCTTCAGGGTAGAGACAATATGATGCACCCAGAAATTATCTAAAATTTGGTATCGCTACATTCTCGGATTATGTGAAGTGCACTACAGAAACATGTCTGGCATAGCGGAAGGATCCACTTGGGCTTTACTATACTTAACCACCATGTGTTTTCAATTTGGTATGCTGAATATTTATCATCCTTAGAGCAACTCCACCGGTGCACTGTACAGCAAATTTGGCACGAAGAAATGTCAAAGCATGTTAGTTCGGCCCAGCAAAATGGCTTTGTACCAGCATTTTGAAGCTGGCGAAAGACACAGCAAAGCCTAACACCTTTTGTTGATTGGCTACATGCTTTGATTGATCCAGGTGGGATGCTATTAGTAGTCTCCCACCTTTTGTAGTTTCAATTTTATGGGTGAGGTTGCGAAAAAGTAAATAGCTAATCTTGGATGTAAGAGATACTGTTGCAGGGCCACATACTGAGCATGGGTGGAGCTGCTCTTATGGATGTCATTTAAAGGGCAGATTCATTATGCAACCAGCTGCTTGTTTTGTTTTGTTTTATGTGTTTTTTTTTCAATAGACAGTTTGGGGGGATTGAGAGAATCAAGTAGTGAATCTTGTAAGCCTGAGCTGCCTCTAAGTTGGCTGGTGCTCTACCCTAGGTACTGTGAACTTGGAAGCTGCATAGTTGGATCAATTTGTCAAGCATCAAGACAGGGGGATGTGCAATTGCTTCAAGTTGAGTCCACATCGCTTGCAAACAGACAAATTTATTGGGGAATCTGGGATTAGGTTTTATGGTGGAGAAGAATCTGAAGTTCCATTTGGCATTTGGGAACCCACAATAAGAGAAGCAAGCTTTGATGTGTGGGTGGTGTGGGTTAAGACGCCGCCAGAAGGTGGCTCCCAACTTCTCCCTCCATCCAACAAAGCTTGATCAACTGATTCAGACGGGGGAAAATATTTCAGAGGAAGCAGTTTCAGCAGGTGGCAAGCCAGCCATGGCAGTTGGGCCTTATGCAGAAGTGGACAACTATCTGCGAGGGCTGGCTGGAGCTGCTGAGGGCTTTGGAAATGCTGCCATTGGAGGTTTGCATGGTGAAGTGTACTATGTCACCTCCCTAGCTGGTATTTGCACACTACCCACTCCCAAATCTGGAATGGGCCTCATGCAAATGTCTGCATCTACTTCCTTCACTATCTTGGATATATTACTTCATAATCTTCCATCTTTCTGAGAGTTTGATCAAAGTTGGATCAAGCTTTGAAGTGAAGAAAACAGGATCTACAAATTTAAAGTTGGTGTATAAGATGTTTTCTTGTGATACTGCACAGATGATGGTCCAGGAAGCTTGCGGGAAGGCTGTCGAAGGAAAGAGCCACTATGGATTGTTTTTGAAGTGTCCGGCACTATTGTCCTATCCAGCTACTGCCGTGTTGCTTCATTCAAAACTATTGATGGGCGAGGTCAACAGATTAGAATCACTGGGAAGGGTCTCCAGCTCAAACATTGTGAGCATATCATCATTTCTAATCTGGTGCTTGATGGTGGACGGGGCCCTGATGTCGATGCAATCCAGATTAAACCCAACACAAAGCATGTTTGGGTAGACCGCTGCTCACTTTCAGATTTTGATGATGGATGCATTGACATTACACGTGCATCCACTGACATAACTGTGTCGAGGTAGGCTTGAAAGGGACTAAACCAAATCGCAGATCTCATGGTCAATATGAAGGTTAAGGGTATTCTCCCCAGTATTCTACAGAATTGATGAAGGGACATAATAAGTTAAGTGAGCAGTCTTGATTCTTACAAAGGATAATTTAGGAGGTAGTTCTGGGTTTTCCAATAAAGCCAGATAAGCCATGGTGGCAAGAGAGCCTGAGAATGAGGGTTCTGGGAGGGACAGATGCCATTTCACAAACCACAATAAGACAATGCTGATTGGAGCTGACCCAAAACATGTTGAAGATCGATGCATTCGGGTTACAATCCATCACTGCTTTTTTGACGGAACCCGGCAGCGACATCCACGAGTACGCTTTGGAAAAGTTCACTTATACAACAACTACACACGCAACTGGGCTGTGTATGGTGTTTGTGCCAGTGTTGAGGCTCAGGTACTGCTGCAGTAAAAAAGTTAAAGTCAGGAATGAATTGCTTAACATGTCTCCTCTAATCTGCAGATCAGTGTCATCTGAGTCCTCTATCATATGAACTGTCTTCAGCTGCAAATAGCCTGCATGTGTTCAGTGAAGGTGTAGTGATCTATTGCCCCCCATTTGCATTTTCAGCATATAGACTCTCTGATGTAAAATTTCAGTGAGTTCTCCATTGGTGTTGGCAGAAAGTGTGTCTGCTAGTCATCTGCTACAGCTTCTCAAGTAATATATTCATATATGTTGGCAGATTCTATCTCAATGTTGCATCTATGAAGCAGGCAATCAGAAAACAGCCTTTGAGTACTACACTGAGAAGGTGCTTCCAATTCTTTGGCCCTTTCATCTTGGCTTTTCTCTGACATCTTGACGTAAATTGTTGGAATAAGATTTACAGAATACTACAAGTATGCACATGATGGATTAGCTCGTCATGCCATTGAATGCAGCATTGCCAGTGGAGGTTTTGCAAACTAGTCATGTAGGCAGTGATTAACTGCTTGCTACAAATTGACAGGCTGCAGACAAGGATGTTGAAGCAAGTGGCAGTATATGCTCAGAAGGTGATTTTTTGTTGAGAGGTGCAGAGGGTTGGCAGAGGAACCCAAGTGCTGTTTTTCAGGCTGAAACATACTATTCTCGGTGGACACTTGAGCAGGCAAATGATGAGTTGATGAAGAAAGTTTTGGCTATTGCAGGGTGGCAAAATATTCCGAGACCCCCAGAAGCTATAAATGGGCATGCAAACTCTTAACAACATTGGGTAGGCTACCAATATTACTGGACAAATTTCATTTCATTGGTACTATGTCTACAGATACTTTGCTTTCATGCTACAGCCAGTTTTGAGGAGCAAAGTTGCTGGTGAATGGATTTTCAAGTGTTCTGTCCTACATTAACCATGGCAACTATGGCTGCCAATAATATTTCTTGGTTTCAGTCTTCTCTTGGTGTTGATGGCATTTGCTGCTTAATAGATTTACTACTTTTCTAACTTGTAAGGATTTTGCATTTTTATGCAAATGTCTGATACATAGGTTGAGAAGTTGTGGAAATGTAACAGTGAGATTTACTATGAAAAACCCTGAAACAGTATGCAAAATCTTCACTTTTGAGGTTTTTTTATAAATGAGAAGAGATTTCTATGGTAATCTGGCAAATTGAAGAGGTATACCAATGGAGATTGGGAAAATCCCAAATATAACATAATGGCTGCTATTTTTTGTTGATCCCAAATGTAAGATAATGTCTTCTAATTTGCAACCATTAAACCCCTAACTTTGACACTTTTGTAGGTTAAGAATGTTCAGCCTTGAAAATGAGGCTCAAACAAGAATGAAAATTAAAAGCTTTTTTGAATAGGTATCCGGTTTGGAATTTGGTGTAGACGGTGCCTTAAATAAGACATTTAAGGACAAATGTTCCATCATTTGGATGCTAGATGTAAAAATGCCCCCAAAATAAGGCGATCATCTCATACATACAACCAAAGAATTCAAAATTATGCAGATAACTTACACCCCAATTCCTCCAATCAAGTATCTCTATTTTTCAAACCAAAAGTTTTTTAAAATATTTTCTTAAAAGCCATGCATATATGACCTACCAAAATGAGTTGAAAAAGCTAGATTATCTTTCATATTTAGATATCTTAGCCCATAAGATTAAAGGACTGCTTCGCTATTAATATTGTAAAGTAATGGACCAAATATGCAACTTGAGGGTGGGAATTTTTATTAAAGAGAAATGAAATCAAATGCCTCTATAGAGTAACCCATGCTTAGAAAGAAACAGGAATATCGTCAATTGAATTTTTTTGGTCGTCTTATATTGTCAATGGCCATATATAGTTTGATCGGCAGTATATTCCAATGTTGCTTTAGTATTATATACCAGCCAGGTCCTGATAGTGGGTACCTTGTAAAACTCGCATACCTATCAGCCAAATACTGTTATGAAACATTTTGTGAAAGTTCTTATCAGTTAAATATGTATAACAATGAGTGCATTTTTTCTCTCAATAGTGTACTAATATGAATGTGTTGACAAACAATACCTGGAAGTATTGCATATCAATACACAAATTATTATTATTTTCACTTATTTTCAAGAAGGAAATGTGAGCAAATAAATACACACTTTTAGGTATGCATATAAAAGAGATTTTTCACCAATACTAAGTTATAAATTTAACACTCAATTGTCCACACATAAGGGGAAAAATAGATAATTACAGACTTATTTATAGCTTCCCTCTCCAGTTTGGTTGGTATGGTTGGTATTATATGTATGTACATATGTATCAGAGATTTAATGTTTTTGCAAATCCTTTGCAAATTGAACTCTTTTTTTTTTCAGGTTTCCATTCATCCAGTCTAATGGAAAAATCTTGCTTGAACTAAAGGTGAGGAGAATGAAGAACACTAGGATCATCATTGTTCTCATGAAGGTATTGCAACAATTCATATTAAGGCAAGTTGGGTATGAAGATAGTACAGGCACACCTCTATAATGCGACAGTTGCTAATATGACAATAACGTGTTACATTTTCATGCAACCAAACTTCTCTCATTGACACAACTATGACCCTCGATTGTGTGACACTTTGAAACCCCCTTCTTAATTAATTGTGTAATAGTAGTGAAATGCCATATAATTATTGAGGTCTGCGTGTACACATCTAGGTACCCATGTAGTCGTGTTGTTACATTCAGGTCTTGAAAGTACTAGAATTGCCCCTCAAAAATTCAAAAAAAATTCTTGGCAAAGATGCAACATCATTAAGCATTATATGGAAATGGCTAGTGAGGCTGTTATGGATGATCTTGTGGATTTAGCATTATAAATTGATTCTCGTCATGTGTATGATGTATCATAATGACATGCATTAGCCCCAAACCCACTCGGGGCACATAATTGATGCAGGTATTGCAGCAACTCATACTAGTGGATGGGTATGAGATAGTATGACCTAAATTGGTCATATGGAGGCCAAATCCTAAATACAATGTAGTGTGTACCTAACTATGTATCCACAAATCAGGATGTTAGGCAAACAAGCTTTTTTACTCCCAAAATTCGACAAAAGCAGTCTGGTCTCACAAGACGTAGAGCTTCAAAGTTAATTATACGCCTGCCTATCTATCTACAACACATCAAACCAAGCTCAATCAAAACCCTGATCTCTTTGCAAGTATATCCTCTCTATATCCGATCCAACAAAAAGAAAACTCTGTACAACTCTGTACAGAAACAACGATAACGCAATCGCTCGAGTATGTAGTATGTTGTAGGAATTTGCTTAATTATTTTTCAGGTACATTTGGCCCCAAGTTCAGGTGGATTTGGCCACATCCGAGAGCTCCGATTTAGTCTTGTATTTGGCCTCATCGATCTCAATACCCTCTTCCCGGGCTCGCTCCTCGCCAGACTTGTCTTTGGTAGTCAGTCCCCCCTTCCGCCCCATCTCCTGGTACCCCTCCTTCCCCAGCTGTGCTGCTCGCGCCTGCCCACCTTTCCTTGCTCCCTCTATCAGACGCTCCTGTAGTTCATCCCAACACCCAAAACTTAACGACGACCAAACACTCCCTTACGAGTTTCTCTTTTATTTTTGAGTTCAAAAGACGTTCACAATTATCAAAATGCAGTAACAGTGACCTGGCATTGTCACTATAAGAACGTCGGTCATCATCTCAGAACATGAATTCATATGACAACTACGTGGTGACCTTCAAAGTAGCTGCCTCGTCTTTGCCAGCGAATCTTGATATGGGTGTAACAAGCGAAATTATACGAACCTGAGCGTCTTTTGACATTCCACCCTTCGACTTGACGTCCTCCTCAGACGGTTCCGGCTTGGATCCGTCGCTCTTGGTGAGTCCTCCCTTAGTAGCTCCCGTCTTGAGACGCATCTGCGCATCCTCGGACATTGGCCCCTCCTCCGCTTTAGTCTCTTTCGCAGAACTGTTCTTGGAGTCCTTCTTCGACGACATTCCGATGACAGCTTTTGGTATCCGCAACGTTTGTACCAGCTCCAAACAACAAATATACCTCCTTAAATAAATCTGCGCATGAACAGCGACACTTGATTGAGCAATGACCTTCAACTCTCAAGCCTACTGGGTACTTTGAGAAGGACAAATTAACATACAAAATCTCTTAAGAGACTCAGAAAAACAAAACTTGAAAAGGGATTTGCAAGAGCTGACAAACTGCAAGCTGACTTCCAGAAGTAGAAGTTACAGAACTATATTGAGAGATAGATTGCATACAGCTGATGACGAAACTGAGAACATTGTAGATCGGTAGAGGAGGTGCTCTGTCTCTTATAGTTGCACGGGGCAGAACCTTAACTCTATTGTGATGACAAAGCTGCTGCTGGATTGGTCCTTGATCGCCGCCATGGCTGCAGCAGCGCCAGAGCAAGATGTGCGAGGTTTCCGGTTGGGACCCAACGTGGCTGCGTCTGAGATCAACAGCTTGATGGCCATAGTGAACCAGCACCCACCAGGGCACCATCCATTTGGATGCCCGTTATTACTCAGTTGTGGATGAACCTCAACTGAGTTAATACTTGGTTTCACCTTGGTAACCAATTCTGTAGGAAATAGGTCTCATATGTAGGTACATAGGTAGGAAAATAGGTAACTACTAAGCAGATGGTTATACATAGTTAAGGACTGTTTTTACTACCTACCTACTAACAACCTGCTTGTGGGGTTGTTAGTAGGTAGAAAGAAAAAGAAAAAAGCACCATGGTTAGCTAGAAACCTGGAACCCAACAGAAAACTGTTTCCTGTCCACTTACCATTCATCCTTCATGGTGCACTGGTGTGTGCTGGTTTACTGTGGCCCAGCTTGCACACCTAATAAGGGCCCTTCCTTTTTAAATAGGCAAAAATGAGGTTATTAATCACACACCCACTAATTTGAGTACCCAAAAACTTCATTAGCCTGGAAAAAATGTAATTAGGCAACAGTAATTATATCCAAAGAAAAAAAACCAAAACGTTTAATTAGGCAGCAATAATTTAATAAAAAAAGATTCAAGAATATTTTTCAAAGGAAAAAAAATTATTTGTGCACCACGAATTTAATCCCAACAAAAAAACAATAGTAATGAGGTAGAATTTATTTAATCCAAGGAAAAAAGGGAAAGTGTTAATCTCACAGCATTGAATTAATCCAAAGAAACAATAAATAAATAAATAAATAAATAAAAACAGAAAAAAGTCTAGAGAAAATATTATTTCACAAAACTACTGTAAATAGCATATACAACTTGTTGAAAGATTTTTCTTGTTTGTAGTATGGATGAACAACAGGCGGTTTAGGGTTTCAAGTAGGCTTCAAGTAAGCATTAATTAAGACCGCTTTAGAAAAACATGCACAAAACTTCCAGGTGTTTGGATTAGAGTAAAACAGGATTAGCACTAAGACACGTTTGCTTTGCAAGGCTCGCGCGTAATAAATGAGACTTGGGCGCTGTGCCGTCGTCATTTCTTTCTTTCCTTAAAAACATACCCACTTTGGTGATCACTTTTTTGTACCCTAATTTAGGGTTAGCTTACAATGGGGAACATGATTGTGCAACATTTGGTTTGGTGGGTTAAGTAGGTGAGTTTGCTTCTTTTTCCCAGCACCCTTTACCAGGGATTCTCTTTTTTTCCCTCACTTTTGTGATTTAACCACGCTGGTGATCGATCATCCATAAGAGCAATTAGCCAAATTTTGGCTACAGGTGAAAGAGAAAAAGTAGAAAATTTTAAGAATTCTGCTGAATTTTGGCAACCTGCAGGAACGTACTATTGTCTAAATATGGCAATTTCAAAAACAAATCCTCTCAACTTTGGCGCTTCTTCTCACTTACAGAACTGGCTGGATTTTTCCCTTTGTTATTTTAGGAGCCCCACCCACCTGAATTTGACCAGTAATTTGCTAAGCGTACCTTAGTTTTTTTTGGAAGGCCCAGTAAAGCCTGCACTGGGCCTTCCAACACAAATAAGGTACACTTTGCGGTAACGGCTCTTTTTCTCTCTTATACTAATTTTATTTATTTATTTATTTAAATTTAAGTAACAATATTATATATCATTGATTATTATAAATAATCATAACTATTAAAATTTTATTAAAATTATAAATATTTACATTAATATATATTGACCAAGTCAATATATTATAATTGTATTATATTATTATTACTTATTAAGTTTTAATATTTATAGTATACTTAATTTAACTAATATGTACTTAACTAGGTTAATATGCTTATTTGCATGTAGGTTGCAACTACATTAGTTACATTTGCAATTGAATTTTTTATCCCATATTTCTTAGCACGGATTCCAAGTGTGCATTCTATATAAATAAGTGCATTTGGTTTGTTCACAAATCCAATACCAAATGCCATTTGGGATGGGCCAATGAAAGAGGTTTAACCCTAAATGCTTAACCCATAAACAAAATTGGATTATTTTAAACCAATATACCTACCTCCCTACCTACCTACGACCTACCTATCTATGACTTATTTACCTAATTAATTTTTTAAAAAATCAATGGGCTTTTAAAATTGCCACATGTCAATATATAATTGAGTTTTGCAAATGAACACATGTCACCATGGGCAACCTTTGTAGAATAATATAAACGTATAAAATATAAATTCATACCATATATGCTACCCATATACATATTGTCATATGCAACTACTAGTCATGTGCAACTTGTCTTATGCAAGTATGGGCTATAGTAGTTACATGTGTTGCATGTAACTGAAAATTAATTGCATATGACAATTATAAAATAATAGTTTTTTTTAGTGAACGGACAAGTTGCAATAGTTGCAGCAAACACCTTATGTTATATACAATATCATATATACGATGTAATTCACATGTAATTATATGCCACTTCTTTGTAATTAATCTACACGTCAGATTTTCATGCACATTTCAATGTGGTGAACGAAATGCCAATGTGGTTTTTCATCCATTTGTCGATGGATGACGTATGTTAATACCTTTTGCAACTTATTTATAACTAGTTTATAATCAGTTTGACGAATATACTCTTCAATTATTTCATTCATCCATTTGATGAATGAATTATGTTCATATATTTCATAACTTATCTACAACTATTTTACAACTAATTTAACAAATATATTATTTCATTATTTCATTCATCCATTTGATGTGAATGGATCCTATCCCAATCCTTTACAAGTTATTTACAACTATTTTATAACTAGTCTAACAAATATGTATGTTAATTATTTCATTCTTCCATTTGAACAATGAATTCTATTTTTATCATTTGCAACTAATTTACAACTAAAAATGAAATGAAAATAAAGGATTTAATGATTAATTTGCAACTAGGTGTTTAAGTTTGAGTTTCAAAGCAATTGTATGGTAGTTAGTTTTAGTAATACTAAACAACTAAATTGTAACTTACAATGCAATTATACAAACTTCACACAACATTATCATGTTGTCTTAATTATAATAAATAATGTTGAATTGCATTGGACATCATTATTTATAAATATGAAATGGATTTGAAACTTTAAATAAATTTACATTCCATGTTGAGAAATACATTACAAAAAAAATTAAGATTTTTTTTCATCAAAAGATAATTTAATTATGAATCTAAATATAATGCCCAAACTATTTATAATAAACATTTTTCTCTATTTAAACAAAAGGTCGGATCATAAAAATGATGACCCATAACAATTAAATATTGTCATCTAAAACATTATGTTTCATAAATGATTTTTTTATTTATTTATGTTGAACTGGAATTTGAACCATGCAATTTTTTCAATCCACCTTATCTGCTTGAAATCTGCCATGTTATGATATTTAGTTCCACATGTGAAATGAAATGGATAGCATATTAGAACATTGTAATGTCAAAAAAATCTAAATAATACCTTCAACTTGAATAAAACTAATCTATAATTATATTGCCACTAACATGCAACTTATTTGTCACCAAAATGTAACATATGTAAAACATTGATACAAATTAAACTATAATTTGTACACTTGCAAATATAATCAAATATTGTGCTTATAATCAAATCAACTAAATTACAACTTTAGGTACCTTTGAAAGAATCTTACCTTGTATACATAAATTTGATATTAATAGATTGAAACATAATGAAAGTTTGGCCTTATAACATAAAAACAACAAAAGTCATCATAAATGTTCAAACACAAAACAAGACATGTGTAACCTGATTATCATTGAAAAATCATTTTTCATAAATCTTTCATCATTATAAGTTAAACTAAACTTGTACAATCAACTTTTAAATAAAATAAAATATATTTTCACCTAATTTTTCTTTGCTATACGTAAATAAACAAAAGACTAAGAATCACAAACCTTCAACATCCGAGAGTAAAAGTAAGAACCTTCAAAATCCAAAAGCAAAAACCTTCAACATGTAAAAGTAAGAGCAAAAACCTTCAACATCCAAGAACAAAAAATAAGAATTTTCAATATCCAAGAGTAAAAACAAGAACTTTCAACATCTAAAACCAAAAGTAAAAACTTTGAACATCCAAAAGTATGAGCAATAACCTTCAACTTCTCTAAGAGCAAGGACAAGAACCTTCAACCCCTAACACTAGTAGAAAATGGCCATTTTACAACCGGTCCATGCGACTAAGTTTTAGTTGCAAGCGACATTTGCAACTAAAATCTTAATAGTCGCGTTGGACTAGTCGCGTTGGACAAGTCGCATAGGACACTAGTCGCAAACGACAACGAATTTTGGATGAAGGAAAAAGTCAACAAAATACGCCTTCATCCTTTGACTTGTCATATACGTATTGTCGTTTATAACTAGGATGCGACTTTTTTGGTGAACAATGGGAACAATTTATGTGTTGCCACGTGTCCCAACTTTTAATAATTAATTAATTTTTATTCTTTTGAAATAATCCAAGATGTTTAATTTTTATGT
>Ga0116231_10002073_pt1 | contig 41922 bp, 36 predicted proteins | sample S1TSphgellanicum_2_FD_89695 | JGI IMG/M metagenome (GOLD analysis project Ga0116231, IMG submission 89695) | Host-associated microbial communities from peat moss isolated from Minnesota, USA - S1T2_Fd - Sphagnum magellanicum MG | ecosystem: Host-associated > Plants > Peat moss > Unclassified... | reverse complement strand
TTTATTTTTTTTTTAATTTTTGTTCACTAATTTTATCGGTCTTAATTTTTTTTTTTTTTTTTTTCTTCATAAGTAACCAAATTAAGGTTGTTTGACTCAATTTGGGTGTGGACTAGTTGATTGAGAAATCTTAGCCGTTGAAATGGTGACCAAAATTAGATCACCATTTTTAACGGTTCAATTGTTTTTTTGTTTTTTTTCACACTAACAACCAAATTTAGGTCATTGAACTACAATTGGGGTGTGGATAGGTAAACCAAAAGATCTTGGTTGTTTAAATGGTGATTGAAATCTAGTTCAAAAATTTTAATGGTCCAATTTTTTTTTAAGTTTTTTTTTCACACTAGCAACCAAATTTTGGTCATGGGATTGCAATTGAAATGTGGATAGGTTGACTAAAAGATCCAAACCATTGAAATGGCGCCCAAAATCATGTCGCCATTATCTTGACAATCCAAATTTTTTGTTAATTTTTTTTAGGTTTTCTTTCCACACTAGTGACTAGATTTAGGTTAGGGGATTATGATCAAGGTGTGGACAAGTCAATTAAAAAATTTAGGCTGTTGAAATGGTGGCCACAATCAAGTGGCCATTTTTTAACACTCTAGATTTTTTTTTAATATATATTTTCACACTAACGACTAGTTTGAAGTCGTCGGATTATGACCAAAATGTGAACCAATTGATCAAAAATCTTGGCCATTGAGATGGCAGGACCAAATTCAAGTTGTTGGATATATATATAATTTATTTTTATTTTATTTTATTTTTCAAAAATTTGCGATTGTAATTTTTGGTTGCCATTGAGGTAATTTTTTTACTTTATATGAAAAGTTATTATTTTGACCTAGGTTGACCTTTAATCAACATGACATAAGGCTACATTGGTGTGTGAACAAACATGACAAAACCAATGTTGATAACCTTGCACCATAAAATAAAACCACATGCATTTTTTTCTTTTATTTCCATAATTAAATCCAACCCATGTTTTTCTTTTTTCAACCATGTTGTTTCATTAATAAGAAATAATGGTTTTTTCACTTTTGCAAGCCATGATTTTGTGTATTAAATGTGGTCCTAACTGCACACCAACCTTACCCTCCCCAATTATTTTCATATGGTGTGTGAACTTTTGTTTTTTTAGTTGTCCATTCGGGTGTCCAAATTTTATTGTTTTTTTTATTATCTCTAAACCTTGTAGTGGGACCATCAAAACCTCCATCATCTCTAACTTGCATTTAAAACAACAACAAACTTGGTGAAGGATGAACACAAAATCCTAGTATCTTATAAATCATACAAAAAGTATTACTTTCTTGCCTTTTTGTTGGTTGATGATGTTTGTTGTTGGAAATTTTTTTGGGGCTTGCCATTAGATATACGTAGAGGATGGCTACTATACGAAGGGATTAATGTAATAGGTACAACAACAATTGTAGTCTTAGTTAACATTCTTGCAATTATAGTAAATAATTAAGGTATCTTTCATAGGGTTTTATTGAAGGTTATTTTTGTTTTCCATTGATTGATTATATCTCCTTTTCACTTGGGCTTTGATTTCACAATGATATGTTAGATATGATGTACATGTGGTCCTTAAAGTCATTCAAGTTTCTTTGATGATTATGAGAGTTACTAACATTGTTATTTGACCTAGACCTTTTTAGGTTCTATTTTGTAATAGGAAGACAATTTGTTTTTTAAGAGCTCAAGTAATAAAATGGTGCCTTGGAAGATTGAGTTTTAGGATTAGAGAGAAAGATTGGTAAAGATCCATCATCCACCTACAAATATCACATTTTCATCTTTCAATTGAATTGAAAGCATTGTCTACCATGAAAACAAAGTATTAATGTGTTAATTTGCAACTATAAATAAATTATAATCAATCCAAAGTTAAAATTTCATTAGTTGCATAAATGAAATTACATCCAACGTTTAATTGCAAATGATGATTCATCATGATGTTAGCACATTCCACATGGATGATGTATCATGATCAATATATATAATCTCATCCATTGACCATTTGTATGTAATTTGTAACTAATTCCCATTTTTGCAACCAAAATCTAGATCACTCACATAATTACCATTTGGAACAATTAAAAAAATTCCACTTGGCATAATCAAAATATGTCACTTGGCATTTATAAATAGGTAGGCATGTAGCTAGGTGGGTAGGTAGGTAAGTAAAAATTTAAATTCACATCGGTAGGTAGCAAGTAGGCATGTAAGTGGATTTTAAATTTAATTTTATGTTCAACCTTTAGGGTCAAGTATTTTTATTGGTTCAATTTTTCAAGTGAATCTTTTTATATAATTTACAAGATTGGAATGGAAGACAAAAAATATGGGATAAAATTTATAGTCACAAATTAATTTGTGATTACAAAAATTTATCCCATATCTTTTATTTTTTATTCTAATGTTGCAAACTATATAAATAGATGGGCACAATAAACTTTTTAATCCCAAATTAAAATAAGATTCTCTTAAAAATACAACTTACTTACCTACCTAATATATATATATATATATAAAACCTAGTTAACTTTAAGTATTACCTACCAACTAATACCCATCCTAACCTATTACCTATTAACCTAACTTGCTGCCAAAATTTGGCTACACATTGGTCAAACCAAAATTTTGGTATAACTTGGGTAAACTTTGACCAAATTAAAACTTGGTTAAACATTGATTAAACAAAATGTTAATTAAAACTTTTCAAAGTTGAAAATTGGTTAAACTTTGGTAAATTTAAAATATTGCAAAATTAAAATTTGTCTAAACATTGGTGAAACAAAAACTTGTTATACATTTAAAATATAATATATAGTTTATAGCCAATTTTTTTAGTCTACTTAACCCACCCACAATATATGTAAAATATATATTTAACATGCCCTAAATACAATGTGGTCTATAAATATACTCTAATTATATATTCTAAAACATTTTAATGTACCTAAAAAAGTATAGGTACATCACATAGAGGTAACCAAATTACAACTATTTTTGAAACTAATTTGATATAGAGGCCTTTTTTAAGGTGAAAAATCCAAAAAATATTAATAATTGCAATTAGTTGCACCATAGTCACAATGATAATAATAAATTGAAAAGGATGGTGACTAGTTGTAAAAATGCAAAAACATAATTGTAAATTACAATTAATTACAATTTTCGCAAATCGAATTGCTACATAATTCAAGATTTCTTTTAATGTACATAATAATAGCACCATAACCCATTGTAGTTAAAAAAAAATTGTCCCTTGTTCACCCCCCCCGCCCCTTTTGGTTTCCCAAACTTGTTTGTACACATTGAGGATTCAAATCATATACTTGGCCAACAAAATCAAATTCCCTAGCAAAAAAAACTATCGTTCATGATTGGTTTTTGTTACTAATTTTTAGTTGCAAATGATAGTTGCAATTTAAAAACTATTTAGCAGCAAATGACAAGTTGCCAATGGCCACCAATTGCAAATGACGAATGATTTGTTTTGTCTTATAATACATGTATGTCAATCGTATATACATATTTGGATGTGTTCCTATGACTATATTTACAACATGATGCAACTACAACATGCACCAATGCAAATTTGACATGTGGCAAATAAGGTTATAAAAAATGATGTGATGTGTCATTTTTGGGTGAATTGTCACATCCATGTCCATTCAAACACATCATTATTTACGTCAATCATGATGCACATGCTGATGTTATCATAATATAATTTTTTGAAATAATTTATATTGTTATTATTTACCCATAATTAATAAATGAATATTTAATAACTTTGAATCAACACACATTGAGATCATTTGCCACATGGAAAATATTGATGGACTAGTATTTGATTAGACAATTACCCCTATCTAACTTGCAATTGAACTAGACCATTTTTTGTCACAAGTTACATATTATCCCTATTTAATTTATGATAAAAAATGGACCAGTTCAATCATAACCTAAACATGTCACCCCATGTTCAGCTTGAGACCCAAAATGAAAATATATGAAGCAACAACAAAGGAACTCAAGATAAAGGAAATATAGGTTGAAATTCAATTTGCCACAAGAATTGATGGTTTTATAAGTTTCACCCCGCTTGTCAAATGCTAATGTATTTTTTTCAAGTTTTTTTAATCTCACCCTATGTATGATCAAACTTTTAATATTGCGTTTTCCTTACTTTATGGATAACTCTATTGCTTATGGATTTTTTTATTCTTAAGAAAAATCAACAATTTTTTTGTAATTTTGATTATGATTTTAAAATTTGAAAATAATAATAATAACCAGTTTGTTAAATTTGCATACTGATAATCAACTGTTTCCAAATTTATGAGAATTGACATTACGAGAATCAATTTTTAAAAAATAAATTGATACATTGTTTCAATGTATAATAATAATAATAATTTTAAAAGTGAAAATCCGAACCTTTTGTAAGGTACTTTGTGAAAATTAAATCGAACAAATATAAAAAAAAATTGATACCCACCGAACACTAGTTGCAACCACTCCTTAATACATACTATTACATATGTACACTAGGTTCTTATTAATTATTTTAGGTACCTATTTAGCTACTAGGTAAATGCAGCCCATTAATATTTTAAACTAATTAGATAAGTATCTAGTAGATATGTAAAAAAACAAATAAATATGAAATAAATACCTTTAAAAAATGTAAATAGATAAAAGGAAGATACATAGTAAGTTAGTAAGTATCTAATAAGTAGGTAGATAGGAAATAGATATTTAGAAAGTAGGTAAGTATGTACCTTCTAGGTGGGTAAGTAAGTTGGTACCTACTAGATAGGTATTTAAAATTGACCTTGCCTTAAACCCATAATTGGCAAGCCTCATAGAAGCTTAGAAGTGTCAACCCAAAGAAGCTATAGTTTTTAAAAAATTGAACCTAGCATTGGAACCAATGAGTTTTAGTTATTAAAAATATTTTAAATTCAAAATCTACTAGTTGTCAATTTTGGACCTGATGGTTCTTCTAAAACATCTCAACCCAACCAACATCTATCGATTTAAATTCACATGCAATATTACCTTGGCAATTTTGTCACATGTTTGTTGAATAATGAATTAATTTTAAAAAATCCATTTCCAAAAAAAATAAAAATCTTGAAGATTCAACACTTTCCTTCACAAGTTTTTTTAGTTTTTTTTTTCTTTTGAAAATTTCAAATTTTCCAAAAAAATATAATTAGTGTCGAAGTTGCCAAAGGTAGGTACTGGGTACTATGGCAACAGAGTCCACTTCTTGTAAACCCTAAACCCTAAACCTAAGAGTTTCTCTTCTTTTTCCTTTTTATTCTTCCTCTGTTTTTTGACCCAACATTCACATAGAGTTCAGTTCTAATTAACAAGCGGTGTGTCACACTGTGGCCTTGCCATTTACATTAAAAGGTATCTTAAGGCAAAAGAACGATTATGGAAACTCAAATATTTCACCATGCGAAAATATAATCTTCAAAAAAATCCTCTAAAAAAAGAAACCAAAATCCCTTCAAGATATCATAACTCTGTAACTAATCTCAAGTTTCAACACAAGCCAAAATAATCATCTTAAGAAAATCCTCAAATAAAAATAGACCTATTATTACCTAGGGACCAAAATCCAGTAAGCTGCTATACTCTAGAATGAATCTAAACACAATATCCTTGCCTTCTTGGTAGGCAAGGCCAAAAACAAACTAAGAATTTGGGAATTGTAGTTGATTGAAGTTCTGGTGAAGCAGTGGGCCTAAAACACCCCCCGCCCCCCCTAATGCAAAGAAGTTGCACTACCTAATTGTTTTGCGCTTGATGATGGCGATGGCCGATTTTGCAGTGCGATTTCTGTTCGTTGCTGTTATTGCTGCTGCTTCCCACGTTGCCCATCGTGGAGCGTGGTACCATGTCTGCTACTTCTTCCTTGCGCTTTGAGATCCACTGCCACTTTTTTGTCTCCTTGCAACTTATTGTTGTTGTCGTTATTGTCATTATTATTTTAGTTTTATGTTTTCTCGCTTTCGTTTGTATCGGAACCAGCGCGTTTTTTTCCGTCAAGTTTGTGTCGTAAGCCAAAGTGGCGATGATCCACAACAAGATTTCGTCAATTGTGGCTACTACAAGCTAAATATAAAATTAATTTCTTAAAAAATATCCTTTCTATATTTTTGGCTACCTCCTGAAATTAGGGTTTTTCTTTTTTCATTCAAATTCCTCAAGTAGCTCCACTGGCGAGAATCCCCAGCGTTAACTAACATTAAATGGTGACTGTCCAAAGTGAGCTGAAGCATTTTTTACAAAAGTGCTGCTAAAAGTGGCGACTGACTTAGGAATTGCCTTCATCTAGATTATGACTAATCTAGTTATTTTTTATTCGAAAAAATGGCGAAACAAATTCCCTATAAATCACAAAATAAAAAATAAAAACCAAGTATAAAAATGTGACAAATTTTCTTAAATTTTGGTCGAATTCTGGGCTATCGAAAAGAATGATTTTAGCAATATATAGGATATATGTGATGATGATGATTATATATATATATGGCTATACTATTAAACCCAGCCCAAGGAAAACGCTGATTGGAAGTGAGCAGGGGAAGAAGCATTTACGACATTGTTTATGTTGTATGCTTTGCGACTGACGAGAGGAGTATTATTTGCAGCCTTTCCTGTCGTCTCTTTGCAGCTTTCTTCTGTGTTTTTTTCCCCATTTAATTCCGCTGTGTCGGACCCGACTAGGCTCCACTGCACTGGAAACTGTTTTCCCTGCGTTCTTCTTGTAAGTGCTTTGCTTCCTACGTTTGTGTTGTTTTGTTTTGCTTTTTTCCTTTAACACTGCACTTGTATTCCTAGCCTTGCAGCAAGTTCTCGGATTATTGTCTGCAGGCAGTGCATCAAGTTCTGGGAAACATTGCAACAAGAAACAGTGCCGGTGCCCCACTTTTTCTTCAGTTGTTTTCCAGAGGAGAAGGAAGAAGAAGAAGAAGAAGAAGAAGAAGAAGAAGTAGAGGAGGGTGCGATATTTGGAACACAGAAGACTCGGAGCCATGGCAGAAGCTTCAGGTCGTCAACTGGGAACTGTGGGAGCATTGTGTCTGTCAGTGATATCATCGGTAGCAATTGTCATCTGCAACAAGGCTCTCATCAGCAACCTCGGATTTTCTTTTGGTTCTATTCTCCTCACTCTCTCTGTCTTATCACTGATTTTGCTTTCCCTGACCTTTCAATCGTTTGGAGCTTTGCAATTCCCTGAAAGTCCTCCTGCCAATTTCTTATTTGTCACGTGATTCCAATGTGGCATTCCTCGGGTTCTCATCTTGCATTGTGTTTTGGTTCTGTCACCAGCATCGCTTGATTTTTTCTGGTTTTTTCCCACTTGGTTTTGGCCTCATTCCACGGTTCATGATGTTTTAGCTTTCTCTTTCAACCTTCTGTCAGCTTACATGGTGTAAAAGGCTTTTTATTGTTCAGCTTGTATGTTGAAAATCGCTGTTGTTTCTTGTTTAAGCCCTCCATAAGCTTCTCTGCTACTGCCAAGTCCTGATCTTGTTCTCTGCAGCTACAAGAAAATATTAGGGTTACAATACCACAAGCACTGTAACAATGAACAATGGACATTACAGATTTGTTTTGTTTCAGTATTGCTACTAGGCTCTGTTCTGGAGCAATGATTCCATGAAACCAGTGGGAGACTGGCTGCAATCTATGCAGTGTGTTAGAAAGTACCTTTACATGACATGTCTCTCATGTATTGATATAGACTTCCTTTTTTAAGGATTTTGGGATTTGGGTGCAATATAGCCTTGCTGGAAACTGACCATTGCTGTTTCTTGTGATCTAGCTACAACATTGACAAGCTGGCATTTAATAGTGACTTTCTGCTCACTCCATATTGCAAGGTGGATGCAACTGTTTGAACAAAAGCCATTTGACTCACGCACTGTAATGGGTTTTGGCATTCTCAATGGCATTTCCATTGGCCTTTTAAACTTATGCCTGGGTTTTAACTCTGTTGGTTTCTATCAGGTACTCTCCTTGTTTTTTGGAGTTCTAGGTTTATGTATTGATCAATGTGGGTTGTTGTCTCTGCCTTTGAGGGCCTACTTGTGACTGATATGCATATGGCTGAATGTAAAGCTAATCCTGTTGGCTGACCAATTTGCAGATGTCTAAACTTGCCATCATTCCCTGCACAGTGTTTCTTGAAATTTCTTTCTTTGGCAAACGGTTCAGGTACTCACTTGCTGCTCCTCTTTTGTGCTGTTCTAAATTGAAACTTGTAAGCAAGCTGACAACAGGATTGTCCCACCATTCTTGAGCTTTCAAGGAGGGAACTGAGTCCTGTATATGACCTATTCCTTAACATCCTTGAAAGGTTGTTGTGTCTTGCAATCTGGCAAACCCTTGGAATTAGATGGCTGCGAAGATCTGCTCTCCTTTCAAATTGCACCATGGACAAATGTTTTCCTTTGTGTTAAAATTGTTTGCCTTTGGTAGTTCGGATCTGATGTGAAAGTTTACTTTTTTCAATGTGTAAGCAGACTTCATAGCTGAACTTTACTGTTTATGTTATGGAAGGTAGAAGTGGATAGCAGTCAAGAGATGAAAGATTCATTTAGGTTACTAGTTTTCAGAACAATAGTCAAGGAAGTATTTAGTGAGGTCTGTCACGTGGCTCATGCTCTTTGGAGAATAGTTAGCAACACTAGAAGGTCAAATAATTTATAAGAACCCCACTGATCCACAGATTGTTCAGTGTATGTCCGTGCAGTACAGTGCTTTATGAAACTGTCTTGTTGCAGCCAGAGAATTCAGCTCTCACTTGTGACACTACTGGTAGGAGTGGGTATTGCAACCATCACTGACTTACAACTTAATGTGTTGGGCTCAATCATCGCAATATTTGCAATCATGACTACATGTGTGGCACAAATTGTATCCTTTCTCTGGTATCCTTTAAAGATAAATGTTATTAAGGTCTCATGACCAAGCATCAATAAGTGTCCTATCTTTTTTTTCTGAAGGTAGGTAGAGGCATTGTGGTCAGCCACCCGGGCTTTCCTGAAGGATTCACAAGCCTCTAGGTTCTCACACATTGTATGACCAGTTTGCAAGGTTTGTCATGTGTTATATCTGCAATCACTAGTGGTGATTTGAACCCACATTTAATTGCAGGTAGCTTTGAGTTGTGGCCTTGTGACTTGATGATATCAAGTTTTCTATTTCATTATATCTGCTACTATGTCTATTTTATCCAACTTCATTTTTCTGGAGGATTTTTTCTTGACTGCTACTTTTTCAGATGACCAACACTATCCAAAAGCATTTTAAGGTGTCATCTACACAGCTGCTGTATCAGTCTTGCCCATACCAAGCAGTGACCTTGTTTATCATAGGGCCTTTTCTGGATGCTGCATTGACCAAAAGGAATGTGTTTGCTTTTAACTACAACTCCTATATCTTGGTGAGTGTCCCTTGTCACATTCTTTCAGAGAGACCTTGTTACATAAGGTTTGAACTCCAGAGCAGGTCAATTTCTGAGGTTTTCAACATTATTGTGCACTTAATGGCTTAATCCTGAACTGGTGGAGTAACTGGCATTGTCTGTGTGGATGGCAGATGTTCATCGTAATGTCATGTATGATTTCAGTTTCAGTCAACTTTAGTACTTTCTTGGTGCTTGGAAAGACATCTGCTGTTACATATCAAGTTTTGGGGCATCTGAAGACATGCCTGATTTTGGCCCTTGGATACCTTGTACTTGCCAATCCTTTCAGTTGGCGAAACGTATGTGGGATTCTCATTGCATTGTCTGGAATGGCACTTTATAGTCATGCCTGCATTTTGGAAAGTCAGCAAAAAGCTCAGGAGAACTCTACTGTATCTATTCAGGTCACTCACTGATTGATTCTCATAATCCTTGTGTTTTTCCTTTTCACAGAGGTGTGAGCATGCAATTTGTGAGGACTCAGGTCTGGACCATGGGAAACTATCACCAGTAGTTTGCTTTTCCTCTTTACTTTTGGTAACAGTTTGCCTGTGTGGTGTTGTCACATTGGGAAGTGATTTTGAAAGCAGCTGTGCTGAGATTTTTGGGGCATGGTTTGGGTGAAGCAGGCTGTGAAAGAGAGTGATATCTTGGATCCACTAGTTGTTGCTGAAAATGGGACTGCTAAGGTGCTTCCAGAGGATGAGAACGACACCTCTGAATTGCTCTGGAACAAGTCAGGTATAGGGAAGGATATCCAAGCATAAGCACCATAGTAGGCAACATCAAGAGACACCATGAGTTCCATTGCTGGCCCAATGAAAGCTATTTTCTGAGGTTCTTCAAGAGTTTGCAACTTTATGTGTGCTCTAATTGGCCAGATTTTAGACAATCTTAGATGGGCATGCTGAATATTCTTGGAGCACTAGGTGTCCACAGCATCCAAATGTTTGAATGCCATTCAAAAGACTTGTATATTACTTAATCAAACACTTGTAGATTGATCTGAGGTTGAGAAAAGATCACAGCATAGATTGATGTTGGTGAAGGAATATTTCTGGTCTAACTACATTGAACTCAGCCGTGCACAGGCTGCAGGGATTTTCTAAGAGAAATTTGTTTTTCTGGCAGCGGCTGACAGGCATGACTTGAAGAAGCCCTGAAAGGGTCCTTTCATTACAATGGGACTTGGGCAAACACTCGCTCATCTCCAATCTGATGCTAGCTATCTACTCAAGTGTATGATGCTATTTGCAAACTGGGCATGATTTTATGCTCAAAAGGCTTAAAGCTAAGGGTATGGCTGTTGCTACAATCTTATGGAGTGAATGATATAGTTTCAACTTCCCAATTACCTAGTGTCAGGTAGAGAGAACAATATTGTTCCCCACCCCTCCCTGGCTGGAAGATGATATGAGCTCTTGATGGTATTGATACCATAGGTGAAGAGCTCAAGATGAGACCGATCAATGTTTAGTTAAACACACTGTGGTCCTCAACTGGGAATTTGCCAATGGGTGAAGATGCAGCAGCTGGCCTTGGACTGTATACCAGTGGAGTGAGTGAGACCACATGGAAGGCAGTTTGACACATTGCAAATGTCAGGTGCACAAATGCTCTGCAATTTTGAATGAACCTATGCTTATATGTACTTTTCAACTTGCATATCTATATATAATGTACTTTTATATACATACATGTGGCGGTCAAAGTAAAGGGGGGTCTAGCCTCAGCTAGGGGCCAATGATTTTTGAAGGGTTTCAAAATAATGATTAAAACCAAAACTAGTTGTTCTGATTTCCAGATGCCCTTCAGTAGCAAATCCTGCAAATTTGGCAGGTTTTCAAGTTGTCTTAAATGGCAGAATTGGCTGCTACTGGATATTTCCCTCCTACCTATGCTACATTCTGACAAATTTGTCCTACCTATTATACAAATGAGTAATGACCCACCTATTTACCTTTGTGTGAAGGAATGTATCCTAAGGGCATATTCTGCCTCGGTTTGTACCTGGGACTCATGCTACCAACCTTGCCCTAGTGACTCGCTAGGACGCAGAATGCGCCCCTAGAGCACATTCTCTATGCCTGAAGTGAACCAGAAGCACCCACACTCATGGTAAAAAGTAAAAACCCTACATTTTTTTGAGTTGCTTCTAAATGGTATGAATTATGAATATCGGATCCTAAGGCAAAGGCTCTGAGTCCAAATTTAACATTTCCTGGCTTGAATATAGTAATTATTAACAGATCTCACTCAAGAAGGGGAGGGTATTAGTGTAGGTACTAGTTCACTCTGGCCTAGTCTCTATTATATAATGTCAGATGGTAGTTTTATTCAATGTGGGTATACACATCAGAGTCCTTGAAGATAGATAGTACATAAGTTCCCAATCTTCTTGATCCATACCAAGATGAGCCAGCACCTACACTAATGCCCAGTTTATATCAGGGCCTAGGTCCAATTTGAAAATGGAATAGAGCAATCCTATTGGTTAAGAACTTAAAATTGGGCCCAAGGGGTTTTACATGGGGTTTTGGGTCTAAGTCATTCGAATGACATGTCATCCTACGTGGCACACCTTTAGGTGCCAAAAAATTGGGCCTGAGATAATCAAAGGAATGCTTTTGGGATGAAGACCGAATTTCCTCGCTTGGGCCTAAGAAGTTTATTAAAAATTTAATGAGTTTTTGAACCATCATAATTGTTGGATAAAAAATGCTTGCAGTCACATCTTTGATGATTGTGCAAAAAACAAGGGTCACAAGGATTTTTTTGCCTTCTTTCTTCCATGGTCTAAAGTTAGGGTACTTCAAAAGTGAGAAGAAACACTATAGAAGAAGAAAGGAATTGAAAAAAAAAGAATATGAAAAAAATGGATAGAATGAAAGGAAATATAAAAATTGAAAAAAAATGAAAGTAAAAAGTGTGAGTTGAAATCAAAATATTCAAAAAAATGAACAAAGGAAAAAAGTGTCAGAAAGTGTGAGAGCAAAAAAGAAAACACAAATTGAAACTCTTGCATAGGGAGTATGAAAGAGAATGATGAATTAAAGAGAAAGGAGATAAGATAAGATTTTGGAACTATAGTTGGACCAAAAAGGTTTATATAACTTAAGCCCTATTCAAAAAAATATATAATTTATGACTTTGTTGAGTCCAATTGTTGGGTCATAACATTCAATCTTGGGCCCATGAGCAATTTAGGTCCAAGCCCTCATGAAAAACCGGGCCTAAATACCATTTTGAGGTTAAATCATGTCCTCTTGAGTCCAAATTAAAAATTTCCCAAGTTAAATGTAACCCAGGACAAAGGTGAAGAAGCTAGTTCACCCTAACCAGAGTATGGAAGGTCAAAAAAGAGGCCAGAGTGAACCAATGGCCACCAGGGCATCATGAAGGATAAATGTAGTGAGTGGGCAGGAAACAATTTTCTGTTAGGTTCCAGTTTCTGAGCAAAAGTTTTGATGTTGGTTAGCTCGGTTGCTTTTATTATACTACCTACTGACTATGAACTTGCAAGCAGGTTGTTAGTAGCTAGATAGTCAAAACAAGCCCTTGCTTGCCCCATCTACTTCCCTAGTAACTACCTATTTTCCTACCTACCTACCTATAGGTAAGAAACTAATTAGAGAAAGGGTTATCAAGGTGAAATCGGATAATTAGTTAACTCAGTTTAGGTTCATCCACAACCGAGTCATAATGGGCATCCAGTGGATGGATGGTGCCCTGGTGGGGTGCTGCTGGTTCATCCGGCCCATACAAGGTACAACAACAAGGCCAGGTTTAGAGTCACTAAGGTTACACTTCTTGATAGAGTCACAAACATCAGTTACAAAGAGGACACATACATACATACCAATTGTAGGGGAATGTGAAGTACTACACCAGACATCAAGGACTTTGTCCATGAAATGGATCATATGCATGGTGGGTAGGTTAGGTTAAATCATTCGACCTACCCAGGCAAATGATTTTGTACCAGAGGTTTGAGTAGAGCTCCGTTACAGAGCTCAATTTGTGTGCTCAATTTGTGTGTGTGTTTGTGTGTGTGTGTGTGTGAGAGAGAGAGAGAGAGGAGTTGAAAGTTAATATATATTTAACATGTTTGCCAACTTTACATTTGACTCAAATTGAGAGTAAGTGGGCAACCCCCCACACCCCCATGCGGTACTCTTGGTACCATTTGAAAGCCCTCAATGAATAGGGGTGCACCTAGGTGGTTTTGTATTGTATAGACATATTGTACAAGAGTTATTGAATTTTACATTATTTTGTCATTGAAACTTCAATAAAACCAAAATTTAAAAATTTAGGGAAATTGGGGTGGGGTCTTGGTATTCTTGGAAAGTCCTCTATGATTAGGACTGGATTGAGGTGATTTTGTAGATTTTAGACCTCAGGTGTGAGAGATAGTGAATTTTGAGTGGCTTTTTGTCAATGGAAAATCATTTAAAAGTCAAAATTCAATGGAAATTGAATTTTAGACTTAGGTTTTTAAAAGTGTACCAGTTGAGTTTTCAAACTTCAGTCACTATTACCATATGTGTTCAACATTACATGTGACACTAGTTTTTCGTAAAGAACAACACAAAATAAATTAAGTGATAATCAACAAGGGATTAACATGTAACAAATCTTTAGAAAAATATTGTGCTAGAGGGCATGCAACTTGGCCTTTTGCATACTTACAGGCATTGCATACATCACACACATTGACCTCCATATCATAGCTAAAGGAAGGAGAGAGAGAGAGAGAGAGAGAGAGAGAGAGAGAGAGAGACACCCTTCACAAATGAAGTCATGTAACCCAATGAGTTTTTAAAGTGCCAAATTTATGATTTTTGCAAACATTGTTTCAAGAAAAACTTGGAAGAAATTGTGTTTTAAAGTGTAATTTGTGTTTTCTCTGCAAAAGTTCACCACTCTTGCAAAATCAAAAAGTTGATGGAAAGAAAACAGTTGCTGCAATTTGGAAGTCCCTATCATTCATTTAAACTAATGAGATGATATTGGCACCTATTGAACGCCTCTTATGTAATCACCAAGTTAAGGAAACTAACTGAAAACCACCCATCATGCTTTCATTCATAGTACTCTTTCAATTGATATACTATGTGTGAGGCTTGGTCTAGAAAGTCAGACAAAAAGCACCAGCAGAAATTTTCAGGTGTATCTTGGAGGGCACATTATCAAGTGGAATTTTCCTTTTGCAAAAGTGGTGGGTGTTTGTTTTTTTCTGGTGGTGCTTTCTGTTGGGTAATGCCTTGCTCTAGGGAAGTTACCCTATTCATAACAATCTCAGCAGAGGAGCACAATGCAATTTTGAGGGTGCCTTGCACAATGCAATTTCCTCTGGAGCAGGGATATTACATGTAAGCGCCTTAGGGTGAGAGGCATAAGGCGATCTACAATGTCAATTGTGCCTCGGTTGCTATTCAGGGGAAGGCACTGCTGTCAGTATGTTCTGCCCTGGACCTCAAGCTGTGACCTTGGTTCACAAGGTGGAAGGCACTGACAACAACATGGGTAGATAATTCACCAGTTGACCATGTCTTTTCAAAATGGGTGAAAAATCTGTCTTTTGAGTCTTCTTCTAGGTACCAAATTTCGAATTTCTTTCTTTTAAAAAAAATTGCCAGATTCTTTACTAACTTTGAGTATGTAGCAAACAATATAGAAGGGTGCCTAAATTATTCTTCTACTTTCATATTTTGTCTATAGCCAGATTTGACTAAATAATATTCTCGATGATCACCACTTCAGCTACATCACCACAAAAAACAAGGGTGTGTCACACTATGGCCTTGTCAATTATATTAAAAAGTATCTTAAGGCAAAAGAAGAATTATGGAAACTCAAACATTTCACCATGCAAAAATATAATCTTAAATCCTCTAAAACAAATCAAAATCCTTCAAGATATTATACCTCTATAACTAATCTCAAGTTTCAACACAAGCAAAAATATCATCTTTCAAAAGTCCTCATATGACAATAGCCTATTACCTAGGAGGCAAAATTTATTAAGCTGTTATACTCTATAATGAATCTAAACACAATATCCTTGCCTTGGTAGGCAAAGCCAACAATAAAAATAAAGGCACTATCAACAGTCATCTATACTGAGAAATTGCAAATAGTTCCTTTAGTAACTCCAGAATGGGTGGCAATGCACCCACCAAAGCCCAATGACATATGAGGATCTTTTCTAATGACAATGCAACCCAAATGAAAGTTGGGGCGCGAGATCTTCAGATCTTTCCAAAACCTGTTTTATCTATATATATATATATTAGTTTAGTTTTTTGTTTTGTTTTGTTTTTTTCTTCTTCTTCTTCTTTTAAATTTTGTTTTTAAGGGTTTGCTTGGGCTTTTGCATCCTAGTGTTTTGGGTGTAGCCCTTTTTTGTATGGCTCCCTCTATCGATTCAAAATGCCCCTTGTTCACATTGCTTTAGCCTTTACATTTTAAGTGGCCTCTTGAAGCATGTCAAGAGTGTTCACCCTCATGTTAACCTTATCTCTCATGCTAGGTAGGTTGTTTTGTCTTTGCAGGTGTCCTCCCTTCTTGTGCTTCACCTTGGTTCTATCCTTCTTGCTTCTTGGAGTTGACTTTAGGCTCAATCTAGCTTCGTTTTACAGTTGTTCAAGGGCCTTCGATTGTTTCGTAGGATCCTTCAAGCCATCCAAAACGAGTTCAAGCAAGCTTTCCTCTTGACCGGATTTCTTGAAATTTGATGGATGAATCAACATGGTTCCTTTTCCTCCTATTGTCACATTGGTGTTTGTATTATATTCAAAGACGTCATTTAGTTCAGTGAAAGGTTTATGCCCACCTTAAAAGGTTTATGGTGGGCGACTGATCTTTTCTTCAAAAGGAATCCTCTCATGCATCACATGTTCTTCATTCCCACTGCTCATTGGATGATTCTTCAACCACTCATTTTTGTCAATGTTTGGTTTTGGGTAAAGTCAAAGAATACAATTACACTATAAAAGCTCTTTAACCCGTGATGCTAGTTATCCCCTTGAAGGACACCATTGCTACTCTATGTCAATCACACCCCTTTCCATCAAACCATGTCCCTCCATTTATATGTTTTACTATTAACCTAAACACACATTTGTCCTGGATAAGATTTTGTTTACACAAGCCTTAGCCATTATTCCGCATTTATTTTTGGGTGGGTTATCTGGGATGGTTTAAGAACATCTCTTGGGATGCTTCATATTAGAGGACCCATCTTTAGGGTTTTCAGAATTATTCCAAGATGTTAATATTGTTACTCGTGGTGATATCCTTAGATTGGTGGGTTTTTATGCTAGGGACTAACAGATTATTTGTAATAACAAAGGACATTAAAAGTTTTTGTCTTATTGCCATAGGCGAAACATTTCTTCGACTTATTAGTCACTCCATTATCCTATAGTTTTGGGGGCCATTTTAGAAACACCTATCCCCCAGTAGTTTAAAGTATAAACCGTTGGAGGTTGTGAAACCGTCTTTTTTGGAATTATAACCCTCCTTACCCTACACCTTGAATGGGTCGTGATGCAAGTTGACATTGAAAACACTTTTAATAACATTTTTTGGGTTGTTATTTTTAGAGAACTATGAAATGACGGGGGACCTTTGGCGAGCATTGTCCCCTTTACCAAATCGTTTTATGATGTTCATTCTTCTCCTTACTGTTAGCATTGGCAACATGAAAAGGTCACCATTATTGAGTCATCTTTAGGCACAAGGTAGGGTGACCCCTTAAAAGGTCTTTTATTTGCTCTAGCCCATTTTTTGGATGACGTTTTTTTTTCAAAATGTGGTGCATATTAACAATTTTTCTATCTTGTGAGACACACAAGTTGCATTCGGCATTTTGTCTTCATGTGTCATTCATCAACCTTCTTATATCATTCAAACATTACCTCCTTCTTCCTTCTTGTCTCTTTTGGTTTGACAAGAAAATTATGTAGGCGTGTGGGGACATTATGGGTCCAGGGTCATGGGAATTTATTGGCCCCTTAATGAGGTGTCAAGCTTGACTATTGATCTCCTTTGGTGGTATAAATTTTTTATCTATTGAAGATGTGCCCCATTTTTTTTTTAAAGGAATTGGGCTTTGGTGGTTCTGTATTTATGCTTCAAGTTTCATATTTTCAATAAACCCATTTTAGAGGAGTATGTTTCTCAAGTTAAAGGGAACCCACACCTCTTTTAATCATGCTTTCGTGTAGTTTGAAATAATTTTTTTCCTGTACCAAACTTTTGAGAGTTTGGTATTTACCAACGCCTTAAATTTGCATGCATTTTTTATTGGACATCCATCATGATGCATCCTTTAGGTCTATCTTGGAGGATGACTCCATGTTTTTAGCATCCAAAACTTGCATTCGCTCTTGTTCGGGCAAGGGGGCAAGGCTATGGTTGATTGTTAAGCCATCTATTTGTTTTTTGCATTACTACTTTATTTTCACCTCAACATTGCATTTTCATCGTAGTTTGATTCAACCTTTGGCATCTAGTCTTTTCAAATGTGAATGTGGTCATGATTTAGACGCATCTAACACATGTCTAGCACATTGTTTGTTTCGAGGTCAACGAATATCCACACATGATTTCATTAGAGACGTCATGTATGCCTTCATTCAAAAGATTGGACATGTTATATGGAGAAAGTGGTGGTACACCCTTATGTCAAAAGTTTCATTACTAATCAATCTCTACATGATTCATGAAGACTAGGTTTTTGTTGCCAATGTGGTGGTTATTGACCCAACATGGGAGACCATGGTTATGAATGTCATTGATTGATTAGCAAGTGCAATTGTAAAACTTAATGCCATTGTTAAGATCCGTAAGTATACAAGGCTTCCTGAGAGGCACCATTTTATTCCAATGGCCATGGAGGTGCACGACACATTCAAGCATGATATGAATAATTTCATCAAGGAATGTGCTTATCTTTTCCATAATAGATTATTAAGAGGTCATTTATCCTTGTCCTTTTACATTCAATTTTTTAAACAATGTGTTAGTATTACCTTTTAGCATGTTTTAACTTCTGCTATAGAGAAGAAGACTGTGTTGGTGGGAAATGCTTGTTTTTGACCTCCTATTATTATTAGATCTCATGATTTGCATGCAAGCAACATTATAAGGATTGTGGGTGAGATAGCTTCCTACCATGAGATGCACTAATTCTTTCCCTTTTTTTGTTCCTATGGGTTGCGTGTCTTTTGGCCTTTCTTTGGCCTCCTCTTTTGTCTTCCGTGTGACGGTTCTAGCCATTGGTTTTTATTGGATTTTTTGCATCACTATGGAAAGGTCATGATTTGGAAAATACATAATGGTAGATAAAGTTATATTTAAGTATTATGGAACATAGGGCCCATTCCACCTAGGAATACATTGAGCCCAACAGGACGAGACACCATTTTAACATGTATTAATAATACTATGGCCAATTTTAAACTATAAATAATGTTCTCACCATTGATTCACATCACTCAAGTGTTATAAATTGTCAATTCACACCACATATTGAACAAGTAGAACCAAAAGTAAAACCAACAAACATAAAAAGAAATCTTGCCTTTTTTCACCACCCAAATTCATTAGGTTTCTAATCAAATATGACAACATTCACTAATATGTAACTTGTATGGTTTTGGTAAAAAAAAACTAGTTGATTAGGGTTTTTTAATGAAATTTTTTTTAGTCATTTTAAATAATTACATGTTGCATTAAATAGTTTCTAATTTAAAAATTATGACATGGATATATAAGGTCCCAAGTTAATATGATGTGGCTACATCATCATACAACTTCTTTTTTTCTTTTTTTTCCCCTCGAATTGTGGAATCATGGAGAACATTTTCATCACAACATGATGTGACAAATTTACATGCATGAAAAAATATAAATTTTTTTTTTTTTTTTGTTGACAAATTTTTTTGACACCATTTGAGCATGATGCAGATGCGTGCATATTCATCATGATGTATATGTTTGTAAATTACATTTGTACAATATACATTAAAACATGTATCCATGTAAAATTAAACCCATGACCTCTTGGAAACACGCTAAGGTCTTAATCACCAAACCACTTTAACACTTTATGAATAACAATGAAAAAGTTTAACTTTATCATGTTTGGCATGAAATTGTTTAGAAAATTCAAATTTTAACATACTTTTTTTTCCTAAAATGTATTCAAATGCTAAAAATGAAAGATGATCTTGAAACTTATTCAAAAATGTATATTAAAAATTATTATAATTTACAAAAATCAAATTTACAATGTAAAAAAAGAAACTTAAAATAACATTTCATGAATAAATCAACAAAGATTTATAAATTTAATGTGAATTCAAAAGTGTATTTATTAAATCTTTTATAAAAATTTCAACTAAATAAAAATTTCATTTTTTGGAGAATTGCAAGTTCTTATTTTCCCAAATATGATTAGGTGTAAATTTATTTATTTATTTTTATGATGTTGTTAAAATGGTAATCATTTGGATAAAAATATTGCCACATTTGGTTATAGATAAGTTGTGTAGTTGGAAACTTGTTTAAATATTTCAATATTATGGTTATTTATGTTATTTTATTATAAAAAATCAATAATATATATTTTGAATTTGGCCTAAGAAATTTTTCTTTCAAATTTTTTGTGTGTGATGTTGTTGCCCCTTAAATTGGCAAAAATTAGTCATAAGAAAAAATATTAATTAAGTAATAAGTATAACCATTTAATTATGAAAATTATATTTGTTTAAGAATATTAATCATAAATTAATACCAATGATTAATCGCACAATTTTGAAAAAAATCACAACGTGTATATTATTAATGATTTAAGAATAAATTTTACATTTGTTTCCTTTATAAAAAGGAACATAATTTAATTTGATGAAATTTAAGGTTTAAATAGTTGGATTAGCACCCCCCCCTCCCAACCAACATTTTTTTTAATTCAAAATTTTTTAACTTGGCAATTCTTAGAGGGAAAACAATAGTGGAAATTCAAGGAAAAATGTAAATAAAAAAAAAACTTGTGAAAATTTTGCAATCAAAAATTTGAAAAAAAAATGTTACTCCTAATGAATAAAAATTTTAAAATAATTTTAATAATACCAACCTTAAACACATACACAATTTTAACATCAATTTTATTTGAAAACGTTGAAGTTCAATATGTGAAATCATCATAAACTTTATCCAATGTTTTTAAATTTTCAAAATAAATATTAATGATGTAACCAAAGGTTTTTTTTATGGTGAATTTCCACCATTTTGTAAACATAAAAAAGGCCATCAACATCAACAAAGGATTCTTTTAATCTTTTAAAAAATATATTTTTTAGTTTAAGGTTTAAAAAAGGGCATTACTTTTTAATTTAAAAAATGATATAATTCTACAATGGGTTTTAGGACTTGTAATCAAAATATTAAAATATTTTAATCAATAATTTATTCATAAAAATAATATTAAAAAATAAAAATTAACTTGGAATTGCATGTCATGAATAAATTTACAATTTTTAAAAATTTAAATTGTCCTAAAATCTTTGTAAATTCAATGTTAATTCAAAAATGCATTCATTAAGTCTTTTACAATTTTATTTTTAATACATAAAATATGTCCAATTTTTATGGAATTGCAAGTTTTTATTTTCCCCAATATGATTAGGTACAATTTTTTAATTTATTTTTGCGATTTTATTAAAATGGTAATCATCCATTAAAAAAATTGCCACATCTAGCTATAGACAAGTTGTGTAGTTAGAAACTTGTTTAAATCTTTCAATATTATGGTTACTTACTATGTTTTATTATAAAAATTTGAGAATAAATATTTTAAATTTGAAAAAATAAAATCTTTCAAAATGTTTTCTATTTTAATGTTGTTGCCCCTTAAATTGACAAAAATAGGCCACAAGAAAAAACATTAATTAAGTAATCAATATAATCATTTAATTATCAAAACCATATTTGTTTAATAAGATGAATCATACACTAGTACAAGTAATTAATTACCTAACTGTGAAAAAAAATCTCAACACATTGTTGTTATTATTATTAATGATGTAAGAATATATTTTACATCTTTTTCTTTCTATAAATAAAAATTAATTAATTTAGTGAATTTTTTTATTTTAATAGTTGGATTACCCCCCACCACACATAGAACTAACATATTTTTTTGGTTTTGAATTTTCCTAACTTGGCAATTCTTATTGGAAAAAAAAAAGGAAAAAGTAGTGCAAATTCAAAAAACATGTAAACAACAAAAAAAATTGCCAAAAAATTGAAATCACAAATTTCAAAGAAAATAGGTTACTTGTAATGAGTAAAAAATAAAAAGTAATTCTAATAATTTCAAAATTAAACACATAAACAATTCTAATATCAAATTTAGGTTTAATCTTTGAAATCATTATAAACCTTTCCCAAATTTTTTGAACATTCAAAATAAATATTCATGATGTAATTGATGTTTTTGTGATGAATTTCCACCATTTTGTGAACATATGAAAAGCCATCAACATCATTAAATATTTCCAAAAAAATTTACATTTTTATATATTTTAAATGATATAATTCTACAATGGGTTCTAAACCTTGTAGCCAAATTATAAAAATATTTTAACAAATTTGTACCTTCATATATAACTTACAACCAAAACATAGTTAAATTTTCTTATGGATGATCTTGAAGAAGATTTTAAAAATTGAAAAAATGAAAACAATATTGATGTTGTTATTATTATCACCATTTATAATTCATTAATTTTTTCATTTTTTAAATGAAAATTTTAAATTCATCTCTTAATATTGAAACATAAACCTATAACAAAACAAGTTTACATAAATTGATAAATCATGATTTTAAAAAAAAAATAGTAAGTCTAAAATATTGATAAATTTTCGTAATAATAACAATAATACTTATATTTTAATTTTTACTCCATTTTTTTTATCATGGATGTTTTTTTCACACACCAATTTAAAAAATGGAAAAAAAATTAAGAATTATTTTTGGGGTTTTTTAGTGTCATCATGAACATTCATAATAATAAACTTGTCTATGATGCCTAAAACAAATTAGGGGGAAATTTTTTACTATAATTTACATAAATAACCATGAGTTTAATAAATGAAAAAATTATAATTTAGAGGTCTACATGTATCCTAAACTTTGCATGCATGAACATTTTGACCTAATCACTAACTCATTTAAATATGAATGTGAATCCTTGAGTTGTTATGTGTGTTTTCATACATACTAATAAATGCAATATGCAACGTTTGACTAATAGTTTCAATAAGCTCAAAATGGATGATTTGACTCATGTAAAAATGTTGATAGTTCAAGAAACGTGAAAAATATCACTAACCCATTATAATGCATTATGTAAATAAAGTTAATGGTTAGTTCGATTTTCATGTCACCAATTTGAAATTATTAGATGATTAAATAAGGTTCAAATTATACTCATAAGTCAACAACATAATGAACATAACAATTATGAATAATATTGACCATTAATTATGCAATAAGCCACTTGTAAACTTAAGATGGTTAAATGTAATTGAAATGTAGTCAAATTGAACAATAGTCGCAATGTGTGGGGGTGGAAAAGGATAAGATTTCTTTTTGTGAAATGACAACTTCTCTCACCTTTAAAAAAAACTATAACCAACACCCACAAGCACACCATCCATTGGATGATTGTTATTATTTAATTGTGGATGAACCTCAACTAAGTTAATATTTGGTTCCACCTTGTAATAAATTTTGTAGGAAATAGGTGTCATATATAAACAAATAGGTAGGAAAATAAGTAACTATTAGGTAAATAGATGGATTTTACATATGTAAGGGTTGTTTTTATTGCCTACATATTAACAACCTGCTTTTGGGTTGTTAGTAGGTAGGTAGAAAAAACAGTAATTGAAATAACCACCATGGTTAGTTAAGGAACTAGAACCCAAAAGAAAATTGTTTCTTGACCACTAACCAATCATCCTTCATGGTTTGTTGGTGGGTGCTAATTCATTATGGCTGGTTATTTAGATCCAAAGCTTCAATGGGTACATGGGTTTTGAAAGGTTTACTTCAAACCCTTTGTTACTATAATGTTAATCACTCATGAATTATCAAAAATGTCTTTTGAATATTCAACAAAAAAATATAGTAGTACTTTTACCATTCCAACAATAATTAGTAAAAACAATTTTTTTTCAAAATTAGCTCCCACAATGCTAGAAGTTTTAGAAACTCTCTTGTTGTTACCTCATCTACATGGTCATTTGCTTATTCTAGGTCTGCATGGCCAAGTCTTTGAAATTTTCATCACACACAAATCATGTTTTGCAACCTTTAATGTCACATGTTTCAAACTATTCAAAATACATTCATAGCTTACATGAATATGTGGACCCTAGCTAATAAAATAAAAGGTGCTAAAAAAAAACCTAGCACAATGGGTGTCTATAACCCCCATAAAACATTGAACCCAAATAACATATGATGTCACGTGTTTCAAACCATTCAAAATGACATTCATAGTTTACATGGATGGGTGGACCTTAACTGATAAAATATAGGTGTTGGAAAAAAAGACCTAGCGAAATGGGTGTCTTTAGCCTTCAAAGAAACATTGAACCTACTTAACATATGCAATGGGGTTCAAGGTGACCAAAATTTGGCGTCTTAAGCTAGATGCTATGGCAAACAAGATGCATTTTAGTGAGGCATTTGTGAGACATAAACACTTGATCCATAATTCAATCAAGTCAATTTGCATCTTGAAGAGCTTTTAGGTGAATCGATTACAATAAGTGAAAGCATTTGCCACTACTATGTTGAAGTCAATGCTTCTAAATATGAAGTACCTCACAAAGGTTTTGCCTTGGGGTTGTGTAGTGATCCAAGTAGCGCACCAACCAAGGCAAAGTTCGCAAACTTGATTGTTGTGACATTGAAGCTATCACTATAGTCTAGTAGCCACATGTCTTGTTTTTTTTGTTTTTGTTAAAAGCCCCATGCAAGCTTGTGTGCTACATTTTGAGGGAAATTTGTTAATAAATTATTTGAAATATATTATGATGACCTTTGATGCTTATGTGTGTGCTCTTGAATACAAGCTAACCCACAAGAAAACAACTATTGAAAAATGAGAGCATTAGAAAGAGGAGATGTTGACATCAAAAGATTGAAAAGTTGTTGAAATTTTTGAGGAGGAGCTCACCAAACATGCAATGCTAGATGAAAGGTGGTCTATCAAGTGTTGCACTAAACAAGATAACACACTCCATGCTACAACTAGAGCCAATGAACCTTACCATTAAACACCTATTAAGCTTTTTTTTTTTTTGGGAATCACACTATCAATTTACAAGTTTAACATGGCAACAAGAATTGGAAAATGAAAAGCTAGACGAGAAGGCGAAGAAGTGATGCACATCCCCTTGGTTGAACCAATGTGTAGGTCCATAGACCACTTCCAAACTCCACTTCAATAGAATCACATAATTGAAGAAATTGTTGCAAGAAGCTCCAATGCTCACAAGGGGCTTGTGGTGAGAAAAGTGCAAGGAATTAGGGTGGGGGAGAGGCAAGGAATTCCCTCAGGAAGAGTACTTCCTTGGCATAGACATCATCACATCCCATATTCATATCAACCATGTTGACAATCTCCCACAACACTCCCTAGGGTCTTTAGTATTAGTATGTAGAACTTCAATCTCTAGGGTTCTCTAGGGGTCTTAGGTGGGTAGCAGAATGGGCCACAATTATGCATCAGAACCCGCACTTGATGTAACAAACCCCTACTGAATTTCTAAAGGCATTTATGATGTAAAAAACAAGTATTATAAGTGTGGGGGGGGGGACTTTCTCAAGTTCATTATAACCTTATTACAACCCTAGTTGTGGATCCCTAATCTTCTAACCCAAAGTCTAAGAGGTAAATGAATCATGGTAACTTATTTAAGGTATAAAACCTGCTTCAATTTTTTTTTAGTGTAATTGAAAGGCATGTTACCCATTGTATTCTTTCCTCCATTGTTTGAAGGGTGTTGCCCACCCTCGGGCCCCCTGCCCAAATTTTTCATGGGGAAACAAATTGTAGCTTGTCTTATTGCTTGGTAAAGACGCAGACTCTGGGCTGCACTGGAAACATGCTTGGATTGCATGGGCCCTTATTCCAGTAAAGCCCACCGTCTCAGGATGTATGGGAATCACACTTGGATAGCATGGGTCCTCATTCTCATAAAGCCCATGGCCTTCGGCTTTACCCTATGTGGAACAAGCCATTTTAATGAACTACAAATTGATGGGTTGCTTCTTCCATGGGCCACTACCATAGCACCTTTGCAGCTTCAGCACTAATTGTCTTATATGTACAAATATTGAATTTTTCTTTCGAAAATATATATTTCAATGAACAAATTTTTTGTGAAGGAAAATAAGGACTCTGTTGTTTTTTGGGGAAATATTCAGAAATATTCAATCTTTCAACATGGAATCTTCAAAATTAATTAATTATTAATCAACAGACATGTGCTGAAGTTGGCCTTATGTACTATGGTATTGCAAAAACCATATTGTGAACTGTTACAATGTGACCAGTGCTGCTGCCCCTAACAACGGATGGGGTCCAGATAGGTTCATTTGTAGATCATCAAGTACTGGGAGGTTTTTGTTTTTGTCAGCACACTTGGTGGCAGTTATGTAAGAAGAATGACATCTACTGAGGATGGTAGGCTAGTGAAGATTAGTTCAGCAAAAAAAAAAAAAAAAAAACTATTTGAAAATTATTTTTTACTATGTGTGTCAGCCAACATGCAAATTGACTTATACTAATATGAACTCTCTTTCCCAAACCAGGTTTTAAATATCATCAAGATGTGAACACGAGCCATTCTATATTGCCAAAGGAAAAAGAGACTTGGAAAGCAAAATGTCGAAATAATAGAGGGACCCTTTAGCAAGAAAAAACTTGGGGGTTGGCAAAGGAAAAAGAAACTTGAAAAACAAAATGTCAAAATAGTAGAGGGACCTTTAGAAAGAAAAACCTTGGGGGAAGAGTGAGGGATACGTGGGAGTCCTAACCATGAGTAAGTAGTGAATGCCGTGAATTGGGTGGAAGATGCTTGCATGTTTTTGGGTAGTGCAAAAAAGGGCAAAAAAATCTATGGCCAAGGAAAAGTAATTATGATTGGATTTTATATGGATGAGATTAACCATGGTATGGTCAATTTGGTTACCAAAAGGACTAGGGTGTGGAGGGGAAGGGGGAAAAATGGTGGATGGAGTTGGGCACTTGATGCAAACCATAACAAGTTTCAACACAAAAGATGAGCTTGGAAAAGCCGCTACAAATATAATTCAAGGCAACCGTTTCAAATTGGAATTGGGTGGTCAAAGTGTTAGGGGGAGCTAGTGTTGTGTGTGTGTATTGGGCTTTCAGGAATTGAGTAATGTCATCGGCCTTTCTCTTCCAGGTGAGAAAAGAAGGATGAGTGTTCAGGACCGCAAGTACTTTCAAGCAAGCAAATGGAGCAGCATGATGGTGGGTGGGGTGGCAAGTAAAGGTTTTGGATTGCACTTATGAGTTTTTATCTGTGAGTTGCAGGTGCATATTCAGTTCATTGATAGTGAGATTGCAGTTTAGAGTCTTTATTTTGTCAGTTGCAACAGTGTATTTTGTTGGTTGATGATTTGGATTAAAGTGGGTCACTTTGGGGTGATACACTTTCTTAGCATGAGTATGCAAAAAATCATTAGCTTGTATAACCAATTGCCAATTTCTCTTGTTTTTGGCCGTAGCTTTCACAGGGACATGTTCAACAATTTAAAAAAGGGGTGTGTCACACCGTGGCCTTGCTATTTACATTAAAAAAAGCATCTTAAGGCAAAAGAAGAATTATGGAAACTCAAATATTTCACCATGCAAAAATATATTCTTCAAAAAATCCTGCAAAAGAAACCAAAATCCTTTGAGATATTATAACTTTATAACCTAATCTCAAGTTTCAACACAAGCCAAAATACAATCTTTCACAAATCCTCATATAAAAAAAGATCCGTTATTAGGTAGGGGCCAAAATCCCTTAAGCTACTATTTACTCTATTATGAATCTAAACACAATATCCTTGCCTTGCTAGGCAAGGCCAAAAAACACAAAGAAATTGCACAGTGAGCAACAACAGCATCCACCAAAATACAAACTTCATACATCCTTGAAATGCAATATGACACCGTTCATCATCGATGCATTCAAGAACGCTTTGAAAGCTGTTCTTCATTATTATTCCAGCCATGAGTAATCAGAACTGGTATATGGGGGATTTCTTGGAATCCTTAGTATGGTCATCCATGGACTATTTTTTAAAAATAATTATTTCAAAAACAATTTCAGAAATAACTATCTCATTTTCAAACCTAACTTACTTCAATAACTACTTATTTTCCTTATTAACTTTTTAAATAACTATCTCCATTTTATAACTATCTCAGTCTTTTTTCCTACCCACCAACATGAATATGATCAAACAAATTAGCATATGTCTTTTCATGTCCATAAAATGTAATTTAATTTAAATTAAATTGGACATTGACATAAATAATGATGAATTATTGAAAACCATATGATGACATAAAAATAAAATAAAATAGTTGATTGTCACTGGTAGTGCGCAGCTCAAATTATTATTATTATTATTGCCAGGGTAGTTTGACAATGGGATGCCAGACCAACAAATTACTTACAATCCTCATGAAACCCAGATGAGATATTGATGTGGGTTTATATATCTTATAATATCTTATCTCTGGAAAAGGGGAAAAAGGAAATTATGATGCAAATGATTTCACACAATCATAAAACAGATTCACCCACCATATATATACAGAAGCCAAATAAAACCTTCCAAAAAGAAAAAGAAAAAGAAAAGCAGAACACTAGGCCAGCCCAAATTTGTTTGGCTAAGAGTTTGTCTTTCTAGCCTCTACTTTAATGGAACCCCCTTAAAACTTGTTCTGGATTTTCTTTGGAATAAAAGGTTTTTTTTTTTTCCCCAAGTTTTTTTCAAAAATAAAAAATAAAGGGTCCCTATATTGCAGGTGCTTTTATGCGTTTTTGTTTAAAATATCCAAATGGGGCTATTTTGATTCTCTAAAAATCTCCATCATATAGGAGGAATCTCCAGTTCTTTGCAACTCTTGGGAATAAATAGCACTTTGAACTTTTTTGTGTTACTACAAAAGGCGCCTAATGGGCCCATTCTTACATCTCCAACCGTGCTCACAGTGTGTGGCTTATAAAATGTTTCTCACATCCAAGTTTAGTTATTTACTTTTTTTCCAACCCTACCCATAAAACTAAAACTGGGATAACAAATAGGGTGGAAGGCTAGTAAATAGCAACCCACCTGGACCAATCAAAACTATTTAGCCAATCAACAGCAAGGTGTTATTAGGCTTTGCTATGCCTTTGTGCAAAAATAGTTTAAACCATTTTGCTGAGGCAAACCAGCATGTTTTGACTTTTCTTCATCCAATTTTCGTTTGCAGGGCACATACTGAGCACTCCTGGAGCTGCTCTAAAACATGGTAATGTGTTTGTTCCACCTGCGCCTCTTCCTGAGAGTAAGGGACGTTCTCAATCGTTGTTTTGCATCACTTGAATGTTCCTCACAATTGATGATTCACATCTCAAGTGGAACTAGCAGAACCAAAAGTGAAGCAAGCATTGACCACATTCTCCATGCCGGAAAGAACGTTTAAAAGTGCTGGAATAGCTGATTACATACATAAGAAGGGCACTCTACAAGCATTTTCATAAAAATAACCAACCAATTATTATGAAGTCAAAATATGGGCAATGAAAAGCTTTTAGTACAAATATCATCTACCAAGCAATTTTTGTTTGTTTATTTATTTATTTATTTTTACAAACATGGCCAAAGATCTTCAAAGAATAATAGGTCCTTCCACAAGAAGGATGTTTGGAGTTCAAATCCCCAAAGAATAGCAACATTGCCCAAAGCTTCTACAAAATAATGGGAGATTGGAGTCCGGGTTTTTTCTTTTTCTTTTCTTTTTCAATTTTGTGATATCAAAAGTTTCCCAAAACATTAGCAAAATTTAGTCAAATTTCCACCAGAGAAAAATAATTAGAAATCCAAAGTTTTGGTCAGAAAAAAACACTAATTGGAACCATTGTTGGCCATAACAAATGAATTATGAAACTTTGGCTTCTAAGGTGCAATTATACTTAGGCAATTGAGGCCAAAACCCCAACAAAATGTCCAACTAATTAAAAGGATTTTATCAAGGAAACAAAGAAATGGCCCGATTTTAAAATATAGATAAATGAGTGAAAATAGAAAAAAGAATCCCCTTTGAACAAAAGCAAATCCCCTTTTTTTTTTTTAACAATCCCCTTTTGTTGCATGTGAATTTTATTATTCCCCAAAAAAAGGAATATGTTTATTTTGAAATTAAAAATAAACATGGAATTTCACCTATAGGCCAGTCAATTTAAAAGTAGTGATGGTAACTGAAACTTCTATTCAATAAAGAAAAGAAATATATTTCCAATTTTTGGAAAAACAAAATCGAGAAGAAATAGATAAAGAATTCCCATGGAAAAAGGAAAAAGTCCAATTTTTTGACAATATTTTTTTATAGCTTTGCATTGGAATTTATCATTGCCAAAAAATGGAATATAACATGGCAAAACCAGACCTTTATTTTCAATTAGAATTTATTCCTTTTTTTCCCCAAAAATGACTAAACTTATTTTCAAATATTCAATTAAAAAAAACCAGAAAGGACACAAAGGCGAGAGCAAAAAAATTAAAAAAGAAAAAGAAAAAATCCCAATGTAAAAATGGAGTATTTAAAAAATAACATATCGTAGTAGTACAGGGGCGTCTTCAGCACATCATGTCTGCACGATTAAATTAATTAATTAAATTGTTTTTGGAGAAAATTAGTTTTTGAAAGTTTCATCATTTCTAAAAATAAAAATAATTTAATTTGTGCTGAAAGCCGCCAAGGTAAGTATATACTAAGGTAAATACAGAAATGAAAATTAGGCAAAATAAATTAATAATTTAGTATATATATTAATTAATAATTAATAATTAAGCCCAAAAAAAAAGAATATTATCTAACAAAGTCAGTTCATTAAGTAGCAAAGTATGTAAAAACTTTTTTTTAAAACCCATTTCCTTTTTTTCAATTAAACTTGCTTTTCTCAAAAAATATTTTACTGAACTTGCGGGGGGAGGGGAAGAAAAAAGGAAAAAAAAGAGAAAAAACATGAAAGAGTGAAAGCAGCTAGCACTAAATAAATAATTAAAAAATTGCAAATCCACAAGAGTGCTTCTCCTTGTTGTTCTTCTTCTTGTGTTGGAGGGAGGGAAGAGGACGACGACTACGCAGCAGCAGCAGCAGCAGCAGCAGCACTAGAAGAAGAAGACGAAGAAGAAGATTGTGAAGCTTTTGTGTATTGTAATCACACCTGCCCTAACTGGATCTTGGCTTTGTAATGCACAGATCTTGCTTGGGGTATGTGTGTTTGTTTTCTGACTCATCTTATTACTGTTGATGAGCAGCAAAATCCAAAGACAGCCGCGGAGAGAAAAAGATCGCAGTTTTTGTCTCTAGTGGTGATGGTGGGGGATGTTTTGAATTTTTGTTTTTCTTGTTTTTTGGGTGTGGGGTGGTTCTGGGGGAGCTTGCAAACTGTGAGAAGTTTAGATTTGTAAGAAGGAGGTAGTGTGTGTGTTTTTTTTTCCTCATGTTTTTGGGTGGATGGTGAAGGAGTTTGACGGGGAAGATGATTGGGAGAACTTGAAGTACAAAGGTGAAGAACAAAAACGCTTTGGGTTGTGTGGGGAATTTGGGAAAACCAACAACTGTGTGGGTGGGTGGGTTTTTGGGCATGGAAGTGAGTGATCGGGATTTTCGAGGAGATTAGTGGTGGTGGTGGTGGTGGGGTATTTGGTGAAGAGAGAGGGAGAGAGAGAGGAAGGAGAAGAAGTTGGGTTGTCGGGGAAATGAGCGCTCTCTCTCTCTTTGATATTGAAGTTATGAGTGTGGATTTTGAAGGATTCGAGGAGGAGGAGGATGGCACGAGAGGGTTGTGGAGTAAGTTTTGTAAATCCTCCCCTCTTGCTACCACCAGTCTTGTCTGGATTGTTCAACACAAGATTCAATACTTCTTGTTCTTCTTCTCCAGTCATGGCTGAAGAAGTTTGTGCGATAAGCCTAACGAGAGAAAGCCCAGATTTGAAGACAACTGGGATGTTGAAAACGAGTATGTAGCGGATAGATGATGATGTGTGCAGCAGGGATGCAAGATCAGCTCCTCCTCTGCCACAGTTCAACAACTGAGTGGTTCACAAGAAGAGATGGAAACGAGGAACAGCCTAAATCCTCCCATATGGCGAAGGAGGAGATCGAAAAACCCCTGAATGTTGTGGAAAGTAGTAGTAGTAGCAGCAGAGATTTGCAAAGCTTGCAAGTTTTTCAGCCGTAGGAGCAACCCAATTATTGTTTTCCTTCTACATAAGCAGAAATTATTTTTTCAATTAGAGTTTACAGCTCTCTAGATGTTACAGAGCAGGATAAGAAATCTCAAAATCCTCCAACCAAGTCCTCAGAGAATCTCAGGTGTTGTAATTATTATTATTATGAGTATGAGGAGGGGATAAAGGGGGCCCTGGAAGTGGTTTTCTTGTCTTGTCTTAGTTTATACAATTCTGAGATAGATAGATACATAGCCCCCTCCCTTTGAGGGTTTTGGCATACAAGTTGATGTTATTATTGTATGGCCACTCTGCTCCATCTGCAAAATCACTGAAGAGATGAGGAGGGCGGGAGGAGCTGGAAGGTCAGGAGGGCTCCGGTTCCTGGGATACAGGTGGAGGTATGTGCAGATGTTGGTGGCTGTTGTTGCAATGGGCATGATTGTGATATGCATTCAAGCTCCACATATTCTTTTCAAGACCAATCACAGCAATCCTGAGATTCAATCCAAATCATCATCATCAAACTCCGTCTCAGAATTGGGTTGGGATCGAAGAGATGATCAAACTCCCTCCAACAATATTATTGTGGTATGAAGCTCTAGCCCCCTTCTTTGTTTCTATAGTACTGAATGAATTTCTTTTACTTTTCTGGTGGCCACTGGTGATCCTTAACCAATCACAAAGTAAGATCAGTGATAAAAAGAAAGAAAAAGAAGCCCTTAGTGGTTTGTGTCATGTGAACAATTAGGTTTCAATTGCACTGCATGCTTTAGTGAGGAGGATTCTGTCATGTGACAAATATGCGATTATCGTTTGCTGAACTCTGAGAAAGTCAGCCCTTGAATTTCACTGATACCCAAATGCAATAATTGCAGGGGACAGTATTTATATGGGATGGACAGAAGCACTCTCTGCAACAAACTCAAGAAGCACCCATTGGCTCTGCTTTCAGGCACCAACATAGACTAGCAAGGGACAGAAATGGCAGGGCAATTCCTGCCAGTCTGTCGCTTAAGAAAATGGCAGAAAATGCTTGGTTTGCTGGTGCCAAGGCTTGGATTGAAATTGAAGAAGCATCAGGAAACAACAACAACAACACTGAGAACAGTTTTGAGACCAAGATCGACAATAGGATGCAACTTAAAACAGCAGAAGGAAGAAATGTGGGTGTGACAAATCCCTTAGTGACTAAGGATCTCAGTTGTCCATTGTCATTGTCCATGACTGGAAAGGAACTGAAGGAAGCAAATGGAGAGATGTTACTTCCGTGTGGGCTTCAGAGAGGCTCAGTCATAAAAGTGGTAGGGAAGCCGCATGCAGCACATGTGGAATACATGCCCAGGATTGCACAAACAGGTGCAATTTTGTATGCCAATGTCTCTCAGTTTGTTGTAGAGTTGAAGGGCTTGAAGGCGGTAGATGGTGAGGAGCCTCCTCGCATCCTTCATGTAAATCCTCGTCTAAAGGGTGACTGGAGCTCACATCCTGTGATTGAGCATAACACTTGCTACAGAGGCCAATGGGGTCAGGGTTTGCGCTGTGAAGGTTGGGAGGCATCTGACTCCAACAATCTGGGTATGTTCTGAATTCTTTCCATCAAAGATTTGTGGCAGATCCAAGAAAAGTGGTTTGAGGGATTCCATGCAGGTGCCTTCATTCAAGAGTTTTCCTTCTATTTATGTGAAGTTAAAAGTAGTGAGTCATGCTGTTTTTTTGCTTCCTTCCTTGGGGGCCTGATGTGCACTAAGTTAAAATTAGGTGATTCACAACACCGCAACCACATCCTGGGGGCTAGTTGTTGGATTTTATGGTAGTGGTATCCCATGTGTAGTATTTTGAGTTGTGACACTTTTTTTTGGAGGGGTTCCTTGTTTGCAAGGTTAGTTGATGGGAAACCAAAGTGTGAGAAGTGGCTGCGGAAGGATGAAATGGAACCAGAGCCTGAGATGGCAGGGTGGCTGGGAAAGTTATTAGGGCAACAGGAGACCATGGAGTGGGGATACCCATTTGCTGAAGGCCACTCATTTGTGCTAACGGTTCAAGCAGGCCACCAAGGATTCCATATTAATGTGGATGGTCGACATATCAGCTCCTTTCCATACAGATTTGTTAGTTTTCTAACACATCAAAAAAGTAGTTGAACGGAGTAGTGTTTTCTTCTTGACAAGAGTCTTCCTTGGTTTTGGTTTGCATCTGCATTGAACATCAATTTTTCCCATCACATACTGATTTGGGAATGAGGTCTAAGAAAGCTAATACATGTAAAAATGCAGAGGTGGTGTTCCTTGTACAATCTGGACCCACCACCAAATGCTCTAGTTGGAAGATGGAGTTTTAAGTTGCCTTCTCAGTTTCAGCCCCTTGATTGACTAAATAGTTAGGTCATGTCACAGGGGTACGTTGTGGAGGAAGCAACAGGAGTGACTGTAGCAGGAGATGTGGAAGTGGACACAGTGATGGCCACTGAGCTCCCACACACCCATCCTAGTTTTACCCCTGAGCTTGTTCTAGAATTTTCTGAGGCATGGAAGGCACCACACTTGCCAACTGGACCAATAGACCTTTTCATTGGGATTCTCTCATCAAGCAACCATTTTGCTGCACGCATGGCCATAAGGAAGACATGGTTACAATATCAAGCCATTCAATCATCAAATGTTGTTGCACGGTTTTTTGTGGCCCTGGTATAATTCTTACAACTGTTCCCCTATCTTCTTCCCCACAGCAAACCCAATTTTTGTTTCTGCAAAGCAATTATCATTATATGTATAGCTTTTGACTGTAGGAGGAAAGTTGTTTTTGGTGGGGGAACGCAGCACAGCAGCAAGAGCATCAACCTTGAGCTGAAGAAGGAGGCAGCTTATTTTGGGGACATTGTAATTGTGCCCTTCCTTGACCATTATGACCTTGTCGTACTCAAGACTGTGGCAATCTGCGATTTCGGGGTCACTTTTCTTAACTTCTACCTCTCTGACTTTGAGCTCAAACTTCTTAGCTGTGACTCAATAATGTGCAAATTGATCTAGCACTAAATAGACAGGTAAAAGATGAGTTACAACCTTATATTGATACTACCTTGGAGTGAGTCTTGGTATTCATGGTTAAGAAAATGGCTGTGGCAGGTACGAAATGTATCAGCAAAACATGTAATGAAGTGTGATGACGACACATTTGTGAGAGTGGATCGGGTGCTTCAGGAGGTGAGCCGTGTTTCCACAGGCCGAGGACTTTACATGGGCAACATGAATGAGTACCATGTTCCTCTCCGCACCGGGAAATGGGCTGTCACTTTTGAGGTACTTTGCATAACAAGTTCCTTGTTTTGTGTGATCAGATGCACTGTACCCAATTGTACAGAGTAGGGTTTGTAATTGACCTGGAGAGGTATGTAGATGAATGCCTTCTTTTTTTGTTTTATGTGATATAGTCATTGGACTAAAGATGTTATTCAATGCCTGACTTTTGCTATGAGCTCTCCACAGTACAGTTCATCTGCCAAAATGGCTCATTATCACAATGCATGCTTCTTACTATGGTCATAGTTCACTTGTCTTCTCTCATGTACATCACCACAATCTGTTGGTCTATTTACATGTAGATCAGCCTGATGAAGACCAGTTACAGGAACATATGATGGCTGGTTTAACATGGCAATAGAAGCTGAATCCATGTTGGTTGTGTTCCCAGGAATGGCCAGAGATTGTGTACCCTACTTATGCAAATGGACCTGGTTACATTGTTTCTCAAGATATTGCTCATTTCATAGCCTCATGTTATAGAAATGACACTCTACGGGTATGAAACCCTCCTCTTTGTAGAACCTTAGGTTGTGTGTTATACAAAATTAGAATTTTATTGCAGCATGTGCAATGAAACTCTAGAGCAAAAACATGTAACAAAACTAATTTGAGCTTCTTGTGCTAGATTGATCCTGCCACTGCCAGTAAAAGGCTTGCAGTGCTTTCAAATGCTTTTGCAGGCCTGCTGACAAAGTATACACCTGGCTTCATGCCTTCCATTATATAACCACATTGGATCAGTTTTCTAATGGGTTGATTTGGGTGGTTGCAGTTATTTAAGATGGAGGATGTGAGCATGGGAATGTGGGTTGGACAATTTGGGGTGACAAACAAAAATGTGCCACTACATTATGAGAATAGCCTGCGCTTTTGCCAATTTGGATGCGTGGAGCATTTCTTCACAGCACACTATCAGTCCCCACGAACAATGCTATGCATGTGGGAGTCAGGGGATGGCAAATGCTGCAATAAGCGATAACATATTCCAACACTTGAAGATTGTGTTCCAAGAGCAAGAAAACATATAGCAGGGTGGGTGGCTAAAGCGGAAACTGGCTTTGTGACTGCAGAAATGTCACACAGCACAGCAAAAAATTTATTTTTTAATTCAGAGAATATGGGAAGAATGTCCACAGGTTTTTTAGACCCTAGAAAACATTCCCACCCTATGTTGGAACACACCTTGTCTGTAACACTTACAAATCATCATAAGCTTCCCAAGACAAAGGTAAATTATCTGCAACTCCTGCAACTCCATATTGTGGAGAGAGAGTCAGACTACTGAGACAGTTTCCATTGTGTCTTGGATTAGTGATGGCTGGTTTAAAGTGTTTTTTTTCCTTCTTGGGACTCTTGTCAGTGTCACAGAGTATAGGAGTAATTTTATCTTCTGTGAAAAGATGACCAGCCTTTGGGTATACAAACCCATTCTCTTGCTAAGTTCTTTTGCAAAGTTCTATTGGTTTCACTCATGTTGGCAGCTGTTACAAGAGATCTTCTTGACTCATCTCAGCAGCTACCATGTTTTAGGTTCATGATAATTGTTTAAGTTTGCAATAACGTTCTCCAATAACACCCCATGAAAATGAAGTCATACACATCATTATGAACTTGGATCATGTACTTGTGCATTTGGAAAACAGCTGAAGTCCTTTGACAAAAACCTCATATGAGGTTTCCCATTAAATTTCCACAAACAAATTTCAATTACATATTTGTTGCCTGGTAAATGATTTATGGCCTTTGAAAAGCTTTCACTAAACTTGTTTTCAAGTTGCATCTGTGATTCAGGAAATTTGGATTGATAGCCCGTGTTCTCCACACTGAGACCATTGGATGGACATACATACTTCACTGTGTTGATTCATAATGCAATCAATGCTATCATGGGTTGACAAGGTTTCAACATAGTATGAACATGTTGTGGTGGTGATGAAAAGGGCTAGGGCAAGTCAAATGGATGAGCATGTTTGGGAAGCTTTCTCCACTATAAATTACACAATTAATTAGAGTTCAGTTGGAGAATGATCAAATTATCTTCAAAAGTGTATTGGTCATCCTTTTTTAAGGAGAAATGAAGAAACGTCTAATTTGTTAGAACGAATGCAATGAAATCAAAAGGCCTTCATTCTTTTGAGTCTTGTCATTACTTATAAGATACAGATCATATCTAGAAATGCAAAGCTTTACATGAAAATCCACACAAAAGTGTTATTGAAATCTGTGCATCTCAAAATAATTCAAAACTTATACAAAGTATGTGAATTATGTAACAAATTTTCCATCACACAAGTGTGTATGGATGGCATACTGAAATAATGAGATATTGGATGTAGAGGTTCACAAACATGGATAGATGAAAAAGAAGAAAAAAATTCATATGATTGTGTAATTGTTTTACTAATACACACTTACCTGCACTTTGAGAGCCAAGAGTGACTAAGAGACCTACAAAAAAAGGTTTGACAATTTGACAAGCATGATTCAAAGCCACACCACACCATCTTTTAAATGCATCATGTTTTGCATCAAGGGACATTCAAATGTGATTAAAGTGTAAAGTTTATGAAAATTGCAATGCAAATACATGTTTAGGAGGTTATTATTAATATGAACCTATGAAAGAACAATTGTCAAATTATCATGATAAGTAGCCATCCTCATCAAGGATTACATTGCATTATTGTGTTTGAAACCATGTGTACTCCAATGCACAAGTATTGTTCATACCATCATTTCCTTTCTAGAAAAAGTCACACAACATATTTTAGAAGCATATAACATATAACTATAATATAACACAATAAAATCAAATATATATATATATCCTTCAAAAATTATGCTAATAGATTTGGATGACACAACATTAAAAAGTCAACAACATTTGGTCATTTTTATTATAGCTAATTCTTGGCCATATTATTGTTAACATTTATAGAAAGATTTCAAGATCTTTTATGAAACAATGATGTGAAATCATCACATAACTTATACAACATAGATGGATTAAAAGAATCATTTACAAATGTACACATTTAGAAAAAGAATGAAATGTACATATACTATATACATGCGCATTTTTTGAATGTGTGCATTCTTTTTGAATTTATACACATGAACAACATTAACCAATCACTTGTTATATGGCACACCCCCAAACTTGTGAAGTGGTATTAGTGATAATTTTGATTTTTTTATGATAGACTTGAAGCACATTCCTTAAATCAAATTGAGGGGGGTGGTGTTGGTTCTTCAAGATGACTAAGATGAACTACTATATTTCAAAAATAACTTTTGTTCCCATCAATTGTAGGAATAGAAAAAAAATGACACGAAATGTAACCAAAAAATGACTTCATGGGTTCACATCAAATTACATGGACTCACCATGGCTTGGATTCCACAAATGGGGCACTAGTCCACTTTTAGTGTACTTTGCAAGTTTTAACACCATGTGGACCGTACATTCCAACAAAAAAGCTTCATAGAATTCTCAAGAATAATTTTGGGTTTTGTAGTGTCCAAGGAAGGCAAACTACTAAATCTTAAAAATATTGTAGGAATCATCAACATGCTAACTCCCAAGAATCCCATGGCATTCAAGTTCTTAATGGGTTAGTTCAACCCTACCAATGTTTTATAAAACAATTGCATTCATCATGTCTTCATCACAAAATTCATGCAAAAATTGAAACCATTTGAATGGAATATAGAATGTGATGAGGCCTAGAAGTTGATCAAGCAAAAGTATGTGGAACCCCCAATCCTCATCACCCCTAACTAGAAGCTAGAGTTCCACCTAGATTCATATGTTTTCAACTAGCTTGTAGTAGGAATAATGTTGACCTAGAACATTATTGAAAAGTGTAATTAACCAATCTCCTATACATTGAACGAATACTCAACCAAGTTGAGTGCAAATATAATATATTAGGATGTTATGCAATTTACGACCCTATGGGCATATTGAATGACGTACAAAGTAACCACTCAATATAACCCTTTTGAGTTGGTTTCTGGAACCCAACTTGTGATGATAGCAGAGTACTTGGTCCCTATTCAACAAATCCAAGATGTACCTAACGATGATATTGAAGCGACAATTCGAGTAAGAATGGATGATTTGGTCCATATTGATGAAAAACATTGGCAAGCCAGAGAAAATATGAATCACATCTAGTTGTTAAAAAAATCTTAGTGAAATGACAAAAACAAAATGAAAAGTTTTTAAGAAGGTGAACTAATAGTATGGTTACCAAAGGCAACAAAGATTAAAGGGAGTTAGTTTAAGTTACCAATGATGTGGGAAGGGTAAATATTAATAAACTAAATAAATATCATCATAGTGAACCACCTACTATAATAATGACAACTGATGTGAATAGTTAAGGAAAAATTAAGTCAGTACAAAAGAAGAATGAACATACCACACCTACCAATCTACCTTGGACTAATTGTAAAACCAGATTGAAAGAACTCAAACTTGAGCTATGGAGAAAAAATGACAACACAAATGAAATTGAATGGTTGAGAAATGGCAAAATGAGGTTTAAAGAAATAAAGCCAAAAAAATGTGTCACAATTCAAGAAAACCAAGTATGTGCAAACTTCAAGAACATCAACCCAACTATACCTACCCAAATTTGTTCCAACAATTGTTGCTAATAAAAGTATGAATAAGGGGTTTAAATTAAATACACTTGTTATGAAAAAGAAAACAAAAGAACACTCCAATGATCTATTCATAATGCCTATGGATGAGCAATAGCCTCTTTGGCCATTATTACACTTACAAAGTCTTAGAGAATAGGAGGAATTATGGGCCATTAAACACATGTATTCATTATGGAAAGATTTTGCAAGATGAAACAATGAGCGTATTATTGAATGGAACTCCAAGGCACATGAGGAATGGGATAAAGAAATTTTTTAAAAAAGAATGACAATAGAGAGAAATGTTGTTAAAAGAGGAAACTACTAGAGATGTTTTTGCAAAAAATTATGTAAAAAAAAGGCACACATTACGCTTTGTAATAATAGACAATAAAAAATCTTGTTGTGAGAACGCTCAAAAAGAATTCAAAGAACAGAAAAATGAGAGTATAGATGAGAAAGAGAATAGCATAAAGAGTTAAGATTTAGAAAAATTTACCAATTTTCAAACTCCAAGCATCACCATGAAGGATCAAAGAAACAAGCTTCGATGAAAAGAGGTGGTCATACCGAAGGGAGCTTTCAGGGTCTTCCAAGAAGGGGAACATGCATAATGTGATCATGAGTTTGAACAAGACTAGTTGTGGGTGCAATAATACTTGAGAGCAAGGCAAAAAAGCAAGGTGCCACAATATTTTATAACAAAACAACAATGTTTGGAACCTCATGTATTACAATTTGGTTTCAATTTTTTTCTTGTAGGAGTGTATCATGAACCTCTACTATTTCCTCACCAACAATTGGTGATAGTACTCTAGAACTAGGAGTTTAATTTATATAAGGAGCAAATCGTTGAAATGAAGCATAATTTAGAAGGTAGCAGTGGTAATGTCATTCCTAAATGACAATGTGTCAAGGAAGTGGAGAGGAATATCAATCCAAAGGGACTAAAAATGATTAATTTTGTTGGATGTATGTGTGAAATGATTTGGTCCATGGAGAAACAAAAGGCAAGTTGGGCACATAAAGTAAACCTCACCTAATTTCGGAAGTTTGACTAGATTGAAGTCGATTTTTCCATTGTTACAAAGATGATTTGTAATTACCAAATTGCCAATGAAATGATGATGTTGCAATGGAAACAAATCAAATTGCAAGTTGAAGTTTGTTGTTGAGGTGTTCAAACTTCCTTGCACTAAAGCAATTGTAGGAGGTAAAGAAGGTTACAATGTCTCCATTATGGAGTACTTCATAGGGGAAGAAACATAACACTATGCTCTACATATTTCATAGCCAAAGTAGATGGCCCTTTGAAGGTCATGAGGTTAGCAACTATAACGGAAGTAATAATTCTCAAACAAGGCAACAAGTATGCACTTGGTACATTTGTTGCCATTATTCAAGCAATTGAAGAAGGGATTGTCAACTAGGGAACATGGTTCACACATAAGCTATAAAATGAAATTACAACTTTCAGTGGAAGGTTGGCAAATCAAGAAATAACTTAATAAAACTTGTTTTAACCATCATTGGGAAATTCAATGAAGGGAAACACTACTAGAAATTTGGCATTTTGCAATTGTCTTATGCAACTAGTTTTCAGTTGTATGCGACACATGCAATTGGAAATTCGCCCAGTTGCCTAAGACAAGTTGCATGAAAATTGTAGTTGCATGCGACAATTATATAATACAAGTACATATGGTTGGGTTATACGGTTTCATCCACCCATACTCTATACTAACAGTTGGTCGTGTGATTGCATGCAGCTATAGGGGTTGCGTTCACACTGCATTACATGTTAATTAACTAACCCAATTGTATGCGAACACGTGTACTTTTATTTTGTAATTAAATATTTAGTTTTAAGAATTACTTTGATTAATCTAGAC
>Ga0116231_10002072_pt1 | contig 41927 bp, 35 predicted proteins | sample S1TSphgellanicum_2_FD_89695 | JGI IMG/M metagenome (GOLD analysis project Ga0116231, IMG submission 89695) | Host-associated microbial communities from peat moss isolated from Minnesota, USA - S1T2_Fd - Sphagnum magellanicum MG | ecosystem: Host-associated > Plants > Peat moss > Unclassified... | reverse complement strand
GTGTATTTGACAGTACATATTACAAAATTACAACTACAAACTACATTTCCAAAACCTCTCTATATACCACATTGCTAGGTTCTTTTTGGGGGAATTTATTTTCTCAACCTGAAATTTATTTTTTCTACACGTTCTAACATTTTTTGTGAAAAGGAATGGCTCTAATCGCCAAATTTAGAAAAAAATAATTTAAATTCGCCAAATACATGTAAAGCATAAATATTCTTAAATGTTTTATTCATTGTCATTAATATGGTCTATAGCCTAATTTGGCTAAACCCTCTTTGTGGGATAACTAATCACAAAAATTGAAACAAAGCAAACCCTGTATAACAGGGATTTTTTTTTCAAATTCCTTAGGTAGGTGCAATGGCAAGGATCCCCAGCTTTAATTCATCATACATGGTGATTATTTATGCACCGTCCAGCAAGCAAGCAGCACACGGAGGATGATGATGTATCTAAATAGGGACATGGATGGAGTGCCATTCCTGGTTTATTTCCTTCCCATTCTTGGTGGGCAGAAAGCTACAGTGTTAGACTCAGTAGAGGGATGTGTGCATCCGATAACCTCAGAGCTTTTAGGGTGTCGATCGGATAGATGGACGATAGGATGGATGGATTGGACGAATGACGGGATGGACGATCGAACGGATTCAGGGGAAGCTTCATTTCTCATCCCGACGTCCTTTACACTACATCTGTCTGTCTATCTGACGAGGATTTTGGGGGGTGGGGGAGGGAGAGGCCGGTGAAGCAACGGGCGACTGGTGTCAGTCTGTGACGGGGTTGAACCACCACGGTTTCTGTGTACAAACCATCTCCACAAAGCATTGCAGTCGTCCGAAGGGTAGGAATGATGGTCGGATCGCATCCTTTTCCCACCGCACCAAAGGCGAATATAAAAACCTTTCCCTCCCCCCTCCCCCACTACCAAAAGAACCGACGATTGTATAGAGGAACATGTTTTCAAAAAATTTCAAAACTTTCGAGAACCAAGGTTCAAAATGTCAAAACCGAGGTTTTGGGTTTTCTTATGTCGAGTAAAGGAATAAATACCCAGACTGATAACCTGAAGGTACACACGGCTGTTTCTGATATCCGCACAACGTCGGTCGGGACCATTGCACGTTCGAGGTGACTGGAATGGCGTAACCACGGGTGTCCGAAGGTCACGGGTACCACTAATATATGATAATTCCTTTTTTGCAAGTCCACTATAAATTAGTAACAACATGCCTCTTAACAACTCCACTCAAATATATGAAAGGTGTACAATCAAATGTAACTGCTCCAACATGCAATTCACGAAATTGGTAATCGAAAATTGAAAATGCAAAAACTTTAATAGCAAATTATCATAAAGCTAGCATGAAATGATATTAAGAACATCCACAATCGGCTTCATGTTTGTGTATATGAAATATTGTGTATGAATGAATGTAAGTGGTGTACCCAAAATCTTATGAATACAATCATTCAATGAAATTTTGTATGAAACAATTGTTCCAAATTATAAACCATTTTCAAAATAATACAAATCTTCTCACACTTATTGTTAATCACTTATTGTTATTGGGATATGTTGACCATCTTGTCAAACTTGCCATCACACAAAAAATTGTTGTATAGCTCTCACAAATTTTCTCTTCAACTACAATGGCATGTATGTATAACTTAGCACATCTTGTTGTTTTTTCTTTATGTGTTGTTTATATCACACTCATCACATGCTCGACACATCATGATGTTAAAGTAGGACCTCAAATTTTGATGGAAATAGTCATTCTGGATTCACTGTTCTGAGAATGGACAAAGAAAACCGGAAAAAGAAAAACGAGTTCTCATTTTACACTCCAAATCCATATTCATTCATATCTCCTGTCTGTTTCCAAGCAATTCCTGCTTTGTACCTCTCTGAAAGGATCAAGGGTTATAGCCCTAATAGTTAAGCTGCAAACCTCATGAATCATGTGTTCTTTTCACAGATCGTGAACTGATTCTTCTGAGAAGCGTGGTGTGTTTGGTCATATAGATAGGAAGAAGAGCACAAAAGCTTACTTTCTTTGCAAAGATTACGGTTCTTTTGGTGCAAATCCAGTAGTGGGCAAAGCTATGTCAAGCTAAATGCACTTGCTGGATCTAAACCCAAGCAAAGGAGCTATGAGAAGGGTCGGTTCAAATGGGGGCAGCTTTGAAAATTCTGAGAGTCAGTGGCCTGTGCATGCTGCATTGTTGGTGGCCCAGTTGTTGTCAGGAGGTTACTATGTCATCATCAAAATGGCACTTGTTAATGAGATGAACTTGATTGTGCTCAGTGTTTATCGAGATCTTCTTGCTCTGGTGTTTCTGATTCCAGCTGCTTGGCTTATTGAAAGGTTGGTTTTTTTGTCCATCCCATTGTTTAAGGTAGTGCTTGCTTGCTTGCTTGCTTGTTTGCAGCAGGTAGACTGCATAATGATACAGTAGCCCCAACTCTGTTATCATTTCCCTGGATCTGTGGTCCTTGCTGAAGTCATTGTCTTTTGCAGGCAGAACTTCTTCCGGCTCTCCCGGGATGTGGTCCTCTGGCTTCTTGTCCTTGGGTTGATTGGGTGAGTACCAAAACATGTGAGCCATCCAGAGAATTTATTTGTTTTTCAAGTATTCTCACTGAATTTCTTGTTGTGATTCATTTCAGTATACTTGGGGTCTTCTGATAGAGTTGTAACACTTGGGGGCGGCTTTGTGCTATATCTGCAGCATATTTGGAAGTCAATTCCTGTTGTTCAAGGGCATCAGTTTGACTTCTACAGAGGTTTCAGTAGCAATGCATCCTTTGATTCCAGTTTTCACTGCAGTCATGGCAATTGTTTTTGGGTGATGAATTCTCCCCCTTTGGACACAACTTTACAATCAATTTCACTAGAGAGATGTATTCTCAACTTCTGATTAGCTTTAGATTGCTGTCATTGAGGTAGAAAATGAGCAGGAAGTATCACTGTATGGTAAGGGATTGCCAGTGAAACTGTTCATTGTCTTAGCATACCAACAGCAAGCAGTCCTCTTACACACCCACCAGAAAAACCAAGGATATACAGTACTTTCAGTAACAATTGGTAACAATTGATAGACATCTCCCCTTGCCACCTGTTCTTCATCTTTGGGCTCTTTTGGAGCCCACATCTTTTGGTGCCCAATCCTGCCCACCAGTGGGAGAGGCTCATGGTCATGCAAGCTTCAGCTTGCATCCCTCTTCTTCCAAGCAGAAAGTGTAGGATAAACTGAGTGAGATCTGCAGGCCAGAGGGAGAGGGTTTGTAGACAGACAGTTTAAATTCTGAGGCTTGTGTTTCTTCAAGTGAAGGGTGGAAGCAGTGTGGTGGCACCGGCGAGACGGGCAAGCAAAAGTTGCAGGGATTGTAATCTGTTGTGCTGGAGCAATTCTCATGACCTTCTACAAAGGACCTGTTGTCCTTGGTGCAAAACCAACCTCCACTCTGGAAGCAGCTAGCACAAGTATGATCAAGAAACCTGTGCATTTACCTGGATCTGGGATACCCCATACCACAATTGATGACTGGCAGATTGGTGTTCTTTGCTTGATCGGAAACTGTCTTTGCATGGGAACAAACATCAATCTTCAGGTGTGTCTGTGTCTCCCCTTGTTGGCATGCTCTCAGTACTGCATCTATGGTTGGATTGTCTTGGAATCTATGCCAATACTGGCAAGTACTGTAATAGTCCCAAATACATAGCTGAGTGTGACTATTTTTTGGGTGTTTAGGTTCCAGTATTGCGACGGTTTCCAGCTCCTGTGTCACTGATTGCATACTCATATGCTTTTGGCACAGTATTCATGGGTATTGCGGCCATTTTTTTGGTGAATGACACATCTGCTTGGGCTCTTTCTTGGGACATGAATCTTGTAGCTATTTTGTATAATGTACAAACTCTCATCCTTAAAAACCCCCTTAGTGTGAGATTTCCTTCAATAGATTTCCCCTTCAGGTTTCCTTAGATGACAACCTAACTTTGCACATCCTCAGTATCAACTGAGACATGATGCTATTGTTGCCCGTGAGTCAATCCTGAATACAATGTTCATTTGGTGATGAAACAGTGAAGAAAAACTGATTGGCATATTGTTGGTACTTTCAGGGAATTATATCTTCTGCACTAAATTTAGCGATTATGACCTGGGCTCTGTCCAAAGTGGGACCCCTGTTTGTGGCCAGTTATATTCCTCTCCAACCCGTCTCTGCAACAGTCTTAGCCCTAATCTTCTTGAAAAGCAGTGTCTACTTGGGCAGGTAACTACAGAATGCTTGCACCCATGCTTTTTGTAGTCTGTGCATCTGCCATGCTTCTCACACAAGAAAGAATGCCATTACCTCAATTTGCCTTGTCCTGGTTCTCTTAATCGTGAGTATGGAGATTTCTCGATACTTATGAGTTTTATTGGTAAATATGCTTGGCAACTGGTGCCAATTTCATTTTGTGGGTGCAGTATCTTAGGGACACTCATGATCATACTGGGATTGCTGTCTGTCTCCTGGGCTCATCAAGAGTCAGCTCGGTACCAGTCACTCTCTGAAGTGATAGGGAGGAGTGTTCACTCGCATGACCATCAACTAGCGGGCACACATGGATTGGACTATAGGACACCACTGCTTCAGGTAAAAGGGAATCCTTCCCTGCTTTTGTAACCTGGATTGTTTTGTCGTTGAGGGAGCCTATAGTTTTAACCAAATGATCTTTGATGTCCTGTGTGCCATCTTTCTTAATGGGATCTTGTTGTCCAGGCCTAGCAATGTTTTTGGTCTGGTGTAATGGGCATGTATCTTTCATGGATTCTGCAAAAGCAACCAGTGACCAGTTTGCTTGTAAGTCCTCTTGTGATGCACTAGCTGCACCAACTTATTCTGTGATATGATGGATGGTGATTGCTTTACAGGGATATCCATAACTTGGGCAGTTGACATTCTGTATGAGTGTAAAATTTATTCATTCTCTACAAACAGATCAGTAATTTTGACCTGCTTTAGATGATGCATCTCCTACAACTTTGGACAAGTCTCAGTTATCTGAGGTTCTTCTTCTTCATTGTTGGTGGCTTGCAAGCAGGTGCCTGATGTGCAAACCTAATCCCCTACATATCAGTTCTTTCCTTTGCAGCAAAGTACAATCATGCTGACCTTAAAAACATTGACGAGTTTGCCAAGCAGGTTTTTGATGTCTCTGTTCATGTTTCTTCAATCTTTAGCTAGACAGTGAACTGAATCAAGCCTTCTGAAATTACTAAATAGAAAAGCTGAAAGGAAACCCCTTAAGGAAACATAAACCATGAAAACCACAGCAGGCACATTCAGATCAGTTTGCATACCAAGTTTCATGGACGTTGGCATCTTGTAATCTACATAGAGCTGCATGTGTGTAGATGCAGCACCTTGCAAGAAGAAAACCATGGCAGATTTTGATTATATTAAGTTTGACATCATCTGTACCCGGCCTAAAGACTTTGTTTTGGATTGACTCCAAGCTCCATGACATGAAATTTTAGCTGAAGATGATTGATCACACATGCAACGCCCCAAGGGATGGAAGCAATCTGGAGCCTTGAGTGACTGGCCCAAGGTTCCTATCCTGAATGACCTCTTGTTGTTGACTGTATTATGTCTCTCATGGCAGGCAGAATGTCAGGTGTGATTGTAGCAAAATCTTCTAGAGAACATCAGGAGACAAATCTGATGTAGTTAAAGTGCACAACTGCATATCACAGGTTCACTCTTCACTTGGCAGGGGCCATCATTAAAATGCCACACAATCCCCTGCTGCACTTTTGCTAGTACAGATTGCAAAAAGGCTTCAAGGTGCAGAACATGAAGATACAAGGTATGGAGGATGACAACACATTTGGTAATTGTGTAAGTCTGCTCATGGAAGGTGTGTTTGGAGCAAATGCTTTTGTTTGACAAAGGCAAGCAAGAAGGTGTGACAATTCTTGGTCTGTGCTTGAGAGTTCTTGCATGTAACTGTAATGCAGCTTGCCACTTGCATGTTACAGTATGTGTCAAATTCTGACATTAAGTTATTTGTCCCTCAAGAAGTTGGATTTCAATGTAGTAATACACCAGAGATACATCATGTGTAGAAATCTAACTCTTCAATAGTTCAGAAGTCCTGAATTGTCATACTAATTTATGAATACAGTTGTATTGATGACAGAAATCTGCTGATGTGATACTGCATTTGACTTTTTTCTCAAACAATTTACAAAGCATAGGGTCATATGACCTGAATCCAGAAGCCAAGGAGGAAAGAAAAGTATACTAAGGGTGTGACCTGTTAGCTTTCAGCAATCTCTATAGTTATGTGAATTGCTGTTGCACAATTGTATGAACTTGAAGCACTTGGTCCTGCATGGTGCATTCCAGTGTGAACTAGCAAAGTCTCTAAATTTTGTTCCAGAACTATTTTTTAAGGATTGGAAGCGGAATTTCCAATGTTTCACAGTTTGCTGCAGATCTCTGGTAATGGTAGAGCTGACTGCTTACCACAGGGGTAAGAGTGGGACAGGACACTGAGGGGACAAAATGTAACCAATGGACACCAAATCTATAGAACACACGTTGAAGAAATCTTCTACAATGTGCAAACCAAACTTTTGTACATGGCAATACTCCCAATAGTTAAACAGGAAGGTATCACATTGATTGATATATCTCAAGAAACTTCAACACTGCAGAGATCTCAAGATGAGTATGAGGCTTGGATAGAGTGTTTTGGTTTTATGACAATTGAGTAAGATCAATCCCTGAATCCAATATTACTATGAAAGCAGCTGCAGATCTTCAACCTAATTCAAGTCTACACGACCTTCAAATTGACAGAAACTTGAAAAAAGACTGGATTCAACAACAGCCTGAAGCACCATTGTCACACACATCCTTGAAGAGCTTTTGAGGCAACCATCAGTGGAGAAAATGAAATCTCTAATGCATAGCAGCTACATTGCATGGGTAGGTGCCCAAGTATGCACAGAACATTGAAACCCATTTCCAAGCCAGTTGCTTTGATTCATTTGAAAGAGAACTATCATGATTGGCAATAGATAGTCAAAATAAATGGCTTGCGCAAAATGCCTGAACTCTGACCTTCAACTCCAACAGGACTGTCCACTTGAGGTACAAAACTGACATTACAGAGACACAAATTTCATCACAATCAAGTGGCCTCAGATTCAGATTCTTTGTGGTATAAAGCGAGAAGTTTTTTGTGAAGTGACAGTTTTACAGTGAACAAATAAGAATGCTTCAGATGCCAGGATGACTGCACAGTGGGTAGACACCCAAGTGAATTTTCCACTTTTGGAGCACCATCTGCTTCTTCAATTGCTTCAGTTTTGTTATGTTGGTTTCTTAAAGCCTGATCCCTAGACTCATACCTATGCATCAACTGATAAAAACTGTAATGGTCAACCGGTAACTATGCTGCTGGCCAGTAGGTATCTTTAGGATCGTTGGCTGCAGCAACCGATTCAATTCTGAACAAAGAATGGCATCCTGAACACTAAACTCTCAGGACCTCTAATCGATAGAGAAGATTTCATCAAACAGTAAGAGATGATCCTTGGTGGGATTTTGATAGAAGTGGCTACTAAGAAAAAAGACCACATCTCTGCTGCCGATCAAAACAATCATTCCTTGCATGTTCTTTACCACCACCATTGAGATCAGTGCCATGCATTTCATGAAATAACTGTGAAACCAAGCTATGTGAACCATGACTGAGCCCAGTAAATCCACCAGAGCCCATAACTGAGTTGCTAGCCACCTTGTTAATCTCCTCAAACTCCTCCTTTTCTTCCTCTGCCAAATGCTCACTGGTGACTTCTGCTCTATTACCAACCTTACTTGTACAAGTTTCCTCAAGTGCATGGAACTTCTCAGAAGGGACTGAATCAGGTGCAGCTGTTACACAATGATCAAAATCCAATTGCAGCTGATCCTTATTAACAATCAAACGTACCCTGTACAACTCATTCACAGCCTTTACAACAGCCTCCTTAGCTTGCAAAACAGGAATGGAATCACTATCAACATGTCCTGCAATTGAAGAAATGAATTCATGGTTAGCTCCTTGCAATTATTCCACAACAAATGGTAAATCATCAAATGGTAACTGCAGGTCGGTGGCTGGACTCAAGACAAATGGAGGAAAATAACATGGCATAAGTCCAGCTCAGTGATTTGAGTTCCAACAAAAATTTACCCGGTGGAGATGACACCCATCCCATATCCAAATTTTCTCGAGTTTTGAGGCAGATACTATACTCCTTAAGTGCATTTGAAATTGCACCTTCATCACCTCCACACCACAACACATGAAAATCATGTGGTCGCAATTGAGCCATATCCCCAATTGCACGTTGGTGCACAACCTTCAAAAATTCCTGCACTTTTTGGATTACAGCCTCACACACAGCTTCTGGCCCATGAAGAAGTGCTTGAATGTCCTCCTGCAATTCACGTTGTGCATCTGAGTAGCTTGGCATGTTCCCAAACAAGAAGTAACCCTCACTCAGTATTGATTGAGCTGCAACTCTGAGTTCACAGGCTGCAGAGTCACTTGTAGAATAATTCATTATTGTCTCCCGCAAAAGACCAGTTGCTGGATCAGAAAGCATACTAGTCTTATCAAAGCGATACATGTAGATCATCTTAAACATGCGCACTATGATAGGGCAAAAAGGAGCATTTCCCACAACCAAACTCCGGCTTGTCATTATAGCTCTCACAATCTGATGATGCTCTGCATCAGAATGCATCCAAGGTCTAGGAGGAAGACCATCAATGAAATCTGACTTCAAAATATGAAGCAGAGGTGACCAGTGCCAAAGCATTTGCTCCTTCTCTGCATCTTGCCTTTTGTCGAATTCTTCAAGCATTTCCTGCACATATCTCTCTCTTTGCAGGACAAGCTCTGCATCAGCTGCTGCCTTCTGAGCTTCAAGCCGTTGCAAGTCTTGAACATAGGTCAAGTACTGCTCAAGGGCAACAACCTCCATGTTTTGTGCCTCTATGTCAGAGCAACCTCTAGTGAATCTAAACCTGTTCATTGTGAGCTTCACTGCATTCTTTTCCTCTTCACTAGCTTCAGCCTGCCAAGACATAGTACCCTTTAGAAATTCTGAACTAGAAGGCAAAAATTAAACAAAGAATAAACCAAGACCACAACTTGTCAATAGATCAACTATATAGAAAACCCTATGGATCTAAGCCCATGCATCAGCTAACATCACAAGCAACATACCTCTCTTTCCATGTACCATGTCCCATATGAAATTCGTAAGCCTGCATCAATGCTTCCACTCTTCACATGCTCATGGAGAGTTGGCATGAAGCTACTATCATTCACATTGGGGAAACTACTTGGTAGCAAGTCAAACTGCAGAAGATGCCACAGCCCTGGACATGGTTTCTTCTCAAGACATGGAGTCATCAACACATCTCCCTGCATACATTTGGCAACAGCCCAAGCTTGTTGTTCCACCTGAATCCGTGTCAACTTCACATTTGTTGGATTTGGGGTTTCAAGCCCTAGGTTCTCTCTGACCTTACTTGCAAGCTCCTCCTTGAGTGGATTATGCTTCTTCCTTTTGGCCGTGCAGGCTGAAGAAGAAAGCATACCTCTCAATTTGAGTTTCTCCAGTTGGAGAGGGGTTAGTTGATCAACTTCTGTGCCTCCTTCCAATTCCTCAATAGCTTCTTCCAAATCCTCCTCCATGTCTTGGTCCTTGTCATTATCATCCTCAACAATTTTGGGCACATCGGATTTCTTCCTCTTTGGCCTGGAGGCAGTCTTCCTGGGTTTCATGTAACCATGCTTGATCAAAATCTCCTCAATCTCTGCCCTCTGACCTTTCTCAAAGACTGGATAAATCTTCAAGATGGTTTTCCGCCCATCCCCTGTCACACCAGTACAGCCATCGAGTCTGTGCAGATTCAACTTGTTCTTATCTTTATACAGCACCTTACAATGGATGCAAAAGAACGGTTTTCGCTTGGACCCATTAAGCTCTTTGGCCCTCGCCAAGTGATGACACTCACAAGTCAGATCCTCATATTCGTCAGTGTCATAATCCTCTTCATACACCTTCCTATTCTCCTCCATCCGCGTGTGCTTCACCATCATGTCCCTCACATGACTTCCACAAAATTACTGCCTCTTAATCCTTCATGCACTCACTCTGCACCCATTCCTCCAGTTGCGAAAACTGCCCACAAATCAAGTTCCAAATTCCCCAATGTTATCAGAAATCTCAAAATACTCTCTTCCATTTTAATTGATACTTCCTCCTCCTCCACCTCTCTACTCCCACAAATTCATCCCAAAACCCAAGAAATGTAAATCAGGAAAAAAATAAAAATTGACTACATCGGAGAAATGACCATCATCAATATGCAGCAAAGCAATTTCACGAATTTTAGTGTGACATCCAGCAGCCAATTTGGGAGCTGCAATTCAATTCACCCATATTGAAGCCATGATCTCTCTCATCACCTCTTTAAAGTCTAGGCCTCCTTCTCAAGATTTAAAACCTCCACATTCCAAAAGAAAACAGCAATACAGCAATGCATCATCTTCCCCCACTTTCAATGCATCACCCTCCTCCATACGTTCAATGTATCATCTTCCTCCAAATTTCCAATGCATCAACTTCCTCCACTTTCAATGCATCATCTTCAACTCCGAGCACTGCAGCAACAATTGTGTACTTCTTAGCGAAGCATCAGCGATCAGTGAAAGTCACAAGGCGAATTAGGGTTAGGGCTTTCTGACCTCCGGAGTCCGGGTATATTGATCATTCATCTTGAATTACACCTGAAGAAAGGGTGTAAAAGAGCATTTTCCCCACGAATTTTTTTTTGTGTGAATGGAAATGGTTATCAAAGATGAGAACCTAGGAGTTGCGGATTTCAGGGGAAATTCAATTCATAACCGCAGGGTATTAAATTTTGAGATTGGGCAGGTCCCCAAACTGTCTGGGGCAGGGTATGGGGAAAATCTGATGGCCTCACAAAACTGGTGCAATGCTGCCTTTGAGTTGACCTCCGCCTAAATCCTGTTTTCAAGGTTTTTAATCATCTTCTGCCAAATTATCACTGAATTTTGTAAGCACTTGACTTTGGTGACGAGAATAGGCTTTTGCATTGGCAGTTAGTGTTTTCAATCACTCAAAAGATTTATAACAGAGAACAACACTGTAGGTGTGGGAGCAATGCACACAGAAAAAGCTCAGTAACAAACAAGTAAGCCACTTTCTCAATTTAGGACCAACACGGAGTTCACAATGTGCCACAGCTGGATGGGTCAGTACAGGCATCTTGTGTAGGGTAAGGACCCACGGCAGGCACATGCAAGAAATAAGGGGCCTTGGTTGAGGCCCTATAGGCCTTTTGTTGCAGGTGCAAGGCATCCCATTCTTGAGGGGACATTATTAATGTTTAATGACCCTACAAATATATAGGATATTTCTCCAAGTGTTATGCACTATAGACAATTTCCACTTAGGATATGTGCAGCTGTAATGTCACCCATATACTTTCTCAAACAATTTGAGACTGCCGAACACACAGTTGAAGGCATCTTCCACAAACCAAACCGACATTTCTGCACGAATAAGAAATTGAAGGAGGCTACTGCAATCAGCTTGGGTAGGGTGATTTGGTAGACAACCAAGTTCAGTAAGGGAATCCCCAAAGTTTAGCATTGCTAACATGTAACCCTCTTGGATTCAAGCATTGGAAAATTCTCCATACTAATGATCTTTGTCAACCTGAAAGGTGTCAGGAGATGAACCAATAACAGAGTAGATAAGTCATATCTGACATCATTCCAACAACCAATCAGCAAGTATGAGAAAGAGGAATCCTAGGCAAAAGGAAAACAGGCCAGAAACAAAACTAAATTTGGAATAACAGTGATGGTCATACACATATGCAACAACCTTCAATGATATGCATGGCATTTACCACTTCCTGTAACACCCTCAACATTCAGAGACTCTGGCATGCTACCTCACACTATTGAGACAGCAATGTATATTAAAATAATTACAAGAATAACTCCAAATTCAAAAGTTGAGAGCCTTGAAGAGGTAGCTTTGTAGACACTACAGCAGTAAAACAGAAACTTGAAAAGGTTGCACCATCTACCCCCAGCTTCTAGACATATAACATATGCTAAGGTTGATCCACCCACTGCATGAAAGTAGCTTCTGTAATGAGTGAAGTTCTTAAACAAGTTCACATTTACTGTCAATAAACAACTAGATCAAGAACCTAGGCCTAGATTTTCAGACCCGGGTCCAACTTAACTTTCTTTCCACAGCTGTATAACCTAGATCTTTCTCAGAGAACCACTGTTTTAGACCACACAGCCCCTAATCAAAGGGCTTTAGGACCCACATGGAGTGAACGAGGGCCTGGACCACCCACCCCTTTGTGAAGGTGCACAACCTTGCTGGGCACCACCTGTAAAACTCCCGGTTTCTCTGCATCATCCAGCTCAAAAATTTAACAGAATAATAATCTACCTCCAACACAAGACAAACATGCTGAAGGACTACCAGGAGGACAGGCAACATTTCAGCAACACTAGTTGATGTTATGAACAACCAAGAACCATGAAAGGCCAATTGAGCAGATTAAATGTTTGACTACCAAAACTGTATTTGCTACCTTGAAGCTATGGATCTTATCTTATCCTTATTCTTACACAACAGAATTGATGTGAAGTGCTGACCTCTCAAGAAAAACTGAAATGATGAGACAAACCATCCTATTGGAAAATTTAGTCCCTAGAACTTTCATTTAAAATTCAAATCTGATAAGTTAACCTCTGTATAATTGAGAAACCAACTGCAACAGCAGAGAAGATTCATCAATAATAAATCCAGAGAAATTCAAGAACTTGATGATGTCAATTACTCCTGAGGATGCAAGATCTAAACAAGACAGTTATGTTCCACACAACCTTCCTCTGCTTAACCATGAAGAGAAGATTTCCAAAGAAATGAGGGGCATCAATTCACAAGCTCAGAGTCTAAAATCATGTTATCAAGACTCTGCATAAAATCAGTCTCAGGTTCCCAATGCATATGCAAATTTGTATTCCACATACATGATCCGTCTGAATGAGAGAGACGGAAAAATTCAATCACCAGAAAGTGCAGACACTTGCTCAGGAGTGAGTTTTGCGGAAAATCCATTCAATCCTTCCTTATAGCTGTACACCAAGGCCCCCTTGGCTGCCTCATGACTGCAAGCTCGCAACTTGAAATTTAGCTTTGCCATTCAAACCCTGGGAAAGGAAGTCAGAAATTGAACCCTAACTTTACTCATTCCCAGTCCCACTGCCAAAAAGAACACCCCCCGCCCCTGCCCCCGTAATTCAATTGGAAAGAGAGAAAAGAGACCTATCAGACACGGAGGCCAGTGTATTGAGGTGCAGACTTTCGAGATCCTCTGCATTGGTATCTCCCTTCTCCATGTACACAATGTACACGGCAGCATCTCCCTGGAATCGAAAACCAGGGCTTCATGTCAAAGAAACAGAACAAGACCACGACAATGAACATGTCAAAGAACCAGACCATGAAACCATCCACACATCGAGACAATCAATTACCACAAACAAAAAAACAAAAACAACAACAACAACAACTACTACTACTACTACTACTACAAAAGACCATCTGTCTCATAAACCCTAAGACAACGATAAGGCGAAGATATAATGCCTAAAGCTAACAAACATGAGGAAGGAAAACATTGAGGCTAAAAACACGCACCTGGGCCATGCTTGGTTTGAAAAGAAGAAGAAGCAACAAGCAATTGAGCGCAAGGATTGTTCCAACAAACACTGGCTTGCAAAGCATATGCATCCAAGCTTATCACAATTTTATAGAATCGGTCACACCTCACACGGACACACCACACACACAAACACACGCGAATCTTCAAAAGGGAAGAAAAAATGGTCTTCCTCGTAGTAGAGATTTCCTTTTTTATTAACAAAACACAACACAAGATGCTCGTTCCTTCCTCCCACCGCGTTAATTTCTTTCTGCAAAAACCCGCCTCCCAAAAAACTCTCGAACGCGTAATCCTCGCCAAACGGTATCGCTACTACTACTACTACTACTACTACTACTACTGGCGACAGGGAAGATTCTTCGAAGAGATAACTAACCTTGTCAACCGGATGAAACCTTGACACATGTCGAACCAGGCCAATTGGATGAAACTTTGCCACCTGTTGAATTAGAACTGGGATAATTTGGATGAAACTTTAACACATGTTGAACCAGGTCAATTGGATGAAACCTTGCTGGCCACATGTTGAGCTAAAACTAGGATGAATTGGATGAAATCTTGCCACGTGTTGAACTAGGTTTTGGGTTTTTGCAAAAAATAATCAAAATCAGAATTGGAACCTGGACGAATAATATTTATGGATGAAAATATGAATGAAAAAAAAATGGTTAAATTTTTTAAATGAAAGCCAGCAAGAAACATTTTTTTTCGTGGAAAAATGAACAGAAGAAACAAGGTGGAAAAATATTTATGTTGGTTTATTTTGAATAATTCAACACCTAAAATGCTTAAATCATATTTCATATTTCCTTGATATTTTATATATTAAGCTCTACAACATCTAAACCAATAAGTACCCCAGGAAGATATGAGGGCTACGGGCTGAGGCAAAAAATAGTGACGATAAGTCTCTCAAAAATAAAAACTTCATGCAGCCAATGGGAATGCCTAGCACACACTCAAGATGGGTCCTGTTTTTCCCTTTTGGGGGTGGGGTGGGGTTAGTTATTTTTTATTTTTCTTCTTTCTTCCCAATGTGTTCCCTATATTTTCTCATCATGCCCCTTTTAGGTTCACCAAGTTCTCAACTTGGTCCCTAAGGTGTTCCTTATAGCACCTCAATTTTGTCCCATATGGTTTGCCCAAAGTTCGACTCTCATGTATATAAACTGAAAAGGTTAATTGTTAAAAAAAATATTTATGTCTATTTTGCAACTGGGGGTCCAAAGAGGTGTTTCCATTATGGAGAGCCAAATGTTTCAAAAGAATTTCTAATGGACCAATGAACAAGGCTCATTGAAGAAAAAGAAAAAGTTATGAACACACTAAAAAACGAATTAATATGAATCAGATATTGATGAAAAATATTAATCTAAATCCAATTTAGTTGCATACAAATTTGTAGACGCAACAAGAGATATGCATTAATCCAAACACTATCTTTTTACCACGAAGAGATATGTACCCATTTGGATTTGAAAGAATGCCCTTACACTATTTATACCATTTCAAGAGGTATGCGTCAATCCAAACATTACCTCTTCACCACCAAGAGGCATGCACCCATTTGGATTTTTGAAAGAATATGAGGTAGCCTTTAGACTATCTATATCATTTCAAGTTGTTTATTATTTTCAATTATTTTTTCAACCTTTTATATCTACCACCATTCTCGTTATTTGTAAAGTCAAAATTTTTTCCCTCAACTACTAAATAGCATGATCAATACCTCAATTTGCATTCTCTCCACCCACACTAGCTAGTTGAATTATTTATACCTCTACCATGTGTTTGTAATCATTAAACTTTTATTCCACAATGGCAAGAAGAAAATTGAAATCAATTGTCACACCAAACACCTTGAAATCCATGATTGAATATATGTTAATTTCAAATATACTAAATAAAATATGTGAGATGACAAAAAAAACAATGAAATATCTAAAAGATGGAAGCCAACTAATCCCCCCTTTCGACATTTGCTAAAAATTGAAACATGGGGGATAAATAGAAAAGGGCAATTGACAAAACAGACGAATGGGCGGCATGGCTATGGGCAAATGCCAAGATTGACACAAAAAGTTTTGCATTGTTGAAACAAACTATAAACATTTCCAAGGAAGACATGGAAGACTACAATTAGGCGATGTTTACACATGTCATGGACATCATTGAACACTATTGGTTTTATTATTATTATTATTTTCATAGTTCAATTAATGTAATGATGAGTAGTTGTGGATTTCTACAACATGTCATGAACTGGAAACAAACATTGAAAATGCAAACCGAAGGTGAAAAATAAAAGCATAAAGGTGCCTTAAAATATTGTAAACGGTTTTCTACACAAAATGCACATTTGTTAGAATTGATTAAATGTAGATTATGTGATGGAAATTAAATAAATTTGATCCATTGGAAAACCACTTGAGAAACACCTTTTTAACACACATGTTACAAAAAAAAAATCCAAAAAATGACCAAATTAAGGATTTAAAAAAACAATGTCATTCAAAAGTTTAAAACTTTTTTTTGGTTAAGGTTTTTTTAATTATTTTTTTGGTTTAAAGTTTTTTTTCCTTTAGTGTATCATATATTGAATCTATATAATATGTTTGGATTGAAATTGATAAACAAAACTGATATTATATATCAAAGTGGAGGATGTCATAATTATGCATAACATATGGAATTATTTCAAAAGTTCATTTTTGTATGTTTGGTTTACATTTTTGGCATAAATTTATTATGAAAATGTTCAACTTCAAGTTGAAATTTTAAAACCATTTGAACAATTAACATATTAATGATTTTACTACTGTTCATTTCATTTTACTATATTACATCATTGCAAAAAATTGCAATATCATTAAAATTTTAATCCACCTAACTTGCATTGACCCAAACATTTTTTTATGCTTGAAAATTTTATAATGTTTGGAAAACAAGTTTAGCTTTTAGTTTTATTAGTTTTAAATTGTCAACTTGTTTAGTGCTTCACATTTGAATTTTTTTTTATGGGTGTTCCAAGAATTCTTTCATCAAAATACAAGCAAAAATCATAACCTACAAAATAGGTTGCAAGTAGATGAAATATTAAAATTTCCTTTCTTTGAATTTAATGGCACATTTAAATATATTTTTAGACTTCCAAATTTTTCATATTGTAATCAAAATGCATTAATCTTCTAATGTAAAAATAGGAAAGACCACAATATTCATCAATCAATTTTGGGACTACACGTTACCTATTAATATTATTTTATAATTTCATAAATTTTGTAATCAAATAACTATAAACTCAATGAAGGCATGATGTGTTCATAATGACACTTTAAAAGGTTTTGAATATGATATTTTGTGTTTATGTCAAAAATTACCATATTTAAAAACTACATTTTAAGTGGGATGTTTTTTGGGTTTAATTTACCATGCTTTGACCAAGAAAGTTCCCTATAATGAACCTCCATAACACCAAAACTTGGCACATATGAATACATTTGCATTGACTAAAACACATACCTATGCATGAAATTACATGTTGAAATCATTGTGAATTCATCATTTTTACCATTAATTGTTTCCTTGAGGTTGCAGTGGCAAAGGACACTAACGACTAAGCCTCCATGATTGAAATGATTGTGAATACAATCATGAAAGACATAATTAATGGTCAAATGGACAATCTTGAACCATTGGATTAATTTTTAATTAAATGAAATATATATATATATATATATATATATATATATATTACAATTGAAATGTTAACATAAGGCAAGTTGTGAATTGATCGTATGGCACCGTGTGGTTTACTTAGGTTAAATCATCTAACCTAGGCTAAATTTGTTCAACTATTTAAACTATTTAAAATAGGTAGCCCAAATGTCACAACCCTAGCCTTAGATTTGCAACCAAGGCAAAGGCATGGAAAGGTGCGAATCAAGAATGCAACTTGAAAGTCACATTTACATTCCCAAAAGTGTGAAGGAATGAACCCACACATTCCCAAGTGGACTCCCACTTTGGGAATTGGAAACCTCTTGGAATCTCAAATCTTCAGAGAGGTATTTTAGAGGTCAAAATTAATTGGGTTAAAAATTTCCTAAAACCATTGCAAAGCCCTTGAAACATACATGTCTAAAATGAGCTTGCACGACCCATTTGAGTACTTAAAACACAAATTATAGCCAAAAGAAAGGTTACGAGTCAAAATGCCAATTTGATTCGCACCCACTAAAAGTCAAGAATCGCCTAGAAATACTTGCATGTAGGTGGCATGCAACATATCATTGGAAAGCTTTCAATGAGGGCTACAACTTTTCTTTAAACCTCACTTCAATCGGAGGTCTTCATAGAAAGTTATGGCCCTCCAAAATGTTAAAAGTCCCAATTTTGGGAATTTTGAAACTCCCAACTTGGGAATCCCAGGACAAAATGACATTTGGATACAGTTCTCATAGCTAATCATAGAGAATACTATAAGGGGGAAGGTGGTAGCTTTCCCCAAGTCTAGGTCGTGGTGAGTTTTGCAAATTTGTGTATGCCCATGGCTCATCCATGCATCAAAAGTGTTCCAACCATGCACTAACCAACTTGTTCTTTGATTTGTTTATCATTCATCTTAATCCCCATCCTAGAGCTCCAACATGCCCTTCTTACCCTCGAAATGTTGCGCGTTAAGGAACGTACCACAACTCCTTCTTTCTTTATTTTCATTTTCGAACTCATATTTTAATCTTTCAAGGAGTGTGAGGGTTTGTCACCAAACTAGATAGCTTAAGTACAACAACCTAGCCTAATTAGCTTAAGAAACCTATGTTAGGTGGCCTAGCTTAGTTTGCCTAGGCAAAAAAAACATAGGTTATGGAACCTAAGTGGTTTAAATTAAACACCTAAATTATCAAACTTAAATTAACATAAATAGATTGTAAAAATAAAAATTTGATCCCCTCACCTCCACGTTGAGGGACAAAATCCTTACCATTACATAAATTTTTTTCATGTAACATAAAGTGGAACCACATTTTAACAAGGTGTGTTATACATAATAACCCTACCATTTATGTAAGATCAACAATGGATATTATATGATAAATTGTTCATATCTAAGGAAAGAATTTTTTTAAAATCTATTTTAATGTACGTCATCATGTTTTTATAAAAGATAATTTGTTATGATTGTCAATTTTTCTTTTTCTTTACTTCACATTAATTAGGAGCAATCCAAAAGTGATCTCACATTAAATGGCAACATATTATAGGAACTTATTTAAACATTAAAAAATTTGCAACCAAACCAAAACTAATATGAAAATGTCACAATAGGATTTTCAATTTTGTAAAAAAATCTATTGATTTTTCTTTTTAAAAATGGAAATTACAATTGAATATACCCTTTCCATATTTTTTTCATATTTGTGCAAATTTTCACACCAAAAAACAACTTGTAATGACATGAGAATTTGAATGTTTCCAATCACATTATCACATTTTGAAAAAATGCATGAATTTTTGTGTATGATGGGTGCATTAATTTTGGAAAAGGTAGTTTTGTATTTATGTTTTTCTTTTTTGGGGTAAGTTTGGATTGGTGACAAAATCATTTGAAGATGCATGTATAATTAGGAGGTGATAAAAAAAAACAAAATGTCATAAGATGAATGTGCATCCTTTTACAAAAAAAAATTTTAAAATAATTTCACCTAGTTTCTAGGGGGCTAGAATCCCTTGAAACTATTGTAATTTATAAGAATTATTAACACAATATTTTTGCCTTACAAGGTAGGGGCAATAAACTTTTTTTTTTTTACCTATTTAATTAACATACTCAATTTACCCTAGGTTAGTTAATGGTTATGTTGGGGTTGTTTAAGTTATCTAGAGGTTTACATAGGTGTCGCAACCTTAGCTTTAGGCTTGTGACTAAAACAAAAGCTTACAAAGGTGCAAGCCAAGAGTGAAGCTCGAAAGTCACATTTCATGCTCTTGGGAGTGTAGGGAGGTGTGAGGAAATGAACCCCCACACTATTAAGTGAGTTCCCACTTTGGGAATTAGAGTCCTTATGGACTCCTGATTTTTTAGAAGGTGATTGTAGGGGTCAAAATTCATTGGATTAAGGAGTTCTTTATATCATTGGAAAACTCTTGGAACGTAGATGTTAAAATGGGGCTCACATGACCAATTTGAGTACTTAAGGCATAAGTTATGGTCAAAAGAAGGGCCATAACTTAAAACCACTAAAAATGAAAAATTGCCCCGATTTACTCGCGTGCAGGTGGCATGTCACATATTTTTGGAAAGATCTCAACAAGGGCTACAATTTTGCCTTAGACTTCATCTCAATCAAAGATCTACACGAGAAGTTAGGAGTTTCCAAAATCACAAAAGTCATAATTTCGAGAATTTTGGGACTCTTAATTTGGGAATCCTAAGACAAAATGACATATGAGTGCTGGCCTCGTGGCTAGGCACAAAGAATACTATAAAGGGGACGATGGCTTCCCCCAAGTTCGGGTTGTGGTGAGTCTTGTGAATATGTGTTTACTTGTGGTTTATCCGTGCACCAAAAATGCTCTAACCATGAACTAACTAACTTGTTGTTTAGTTTGTGCAAGTTCGCATGAATAATTGACTCGCTTGTCATTCATTTTAATCCTTATTTCGGAACTCCAACATGCCCCTATACCCTCGAAATGTTGCGAGTTAGGGAACATGCCCCAACTCCTTATTCTTTTGTTATTTTCACTTTAAACTCACATTTGAGTCTATCAAAGAACTTTGGGAGTGCGTCAATAGGGGTTACCTAGGATATTACAGGGCTTCTTAAGGGTTGTTTATGTTACTTAATTAAAATACTAATGGGTTATTTAAAGTTCTTAGGGGTCGACCTAGGGGCTACCTAAGGGTGGCCAATGTTACTTAAGGGTTGCGTAAGTTTTTTAGGTCACTTAAGAGTTGTTTAAACTACCTAGGTTACTTGAGGGTTTACTTAGGGGTTGCTAAGACTATTTAAGGGCTACCTAAATGTTATTTAAATTATTTAGGGGTTATTTAAGTTATTTAAACTATTTAGGGGCTACATAAAGTTGACTTACATTTATTAAGGTATCTAGAGGTTACATAGGGTACTTAGAGGCTACTCAAGCTACTTAAAATTTATTTAATGTATTTAGTTTGGCTATTTAGGCTATTTAAGAGCTACCAAGATTGCACTTAAGCTTTCTTAAAAGTTATCTAAACTTACATAAAGGTTATGTAAGGTGTACATAGGCCTATTTAAGGGTTACCTAAGTCATGTAAGTGCTTATTTAAAGGCTATGTAGGCTATTTCAAATCTACTAAATACCTAACTTATGTACTTAATTTACCTTTGTATTTATCCTAGTTTAGATACCAAGCTACTTAATTTAGTTACCTACCTACTTACTTATGTAGGTTAAATACATCTTTTTTCAAAACGATTATTAATCATGTAAACTTTAATCATACAATCATGCCTAAAATCACATATGACTACTTCATATGACTACATGAATAATTTTGGACATTAGTTGCAAAATGTCCTTGTTGTGGATGCCTTTTGACATGATGCCCCAACTATAATTCTCATATCAATAACATATAGATTTACAAAACAATTGCACTATTGAATGGAAAATAAAATTTCCCATAACAAGGATTTCAATATCTTTCCATTGCCTTGATATCATCACACAATTCAATCTTGAAGTTCTTATACATTGATATCATCATAATAATTTCTCATGTGAAATATGATGACAACAAAATAATGGAAAAAAAACTTTAAACTTTGCAATATATTTACCACAATTTATATGAGTTTGCAATTTCACTTTACCTTGTCTAATATATGTTAAAATTTGTTAATCAATGTACAAGTAAGGATCAATTACTAAGGTTTAGTATAATTGAATATTGAATAACTCACATTCCAAGGTTTACTTTTAATGCATTGGTACTTTATTTCTTTAATGTAGAAAATTTAAACTAATGTTTAAAATGCAAATTATGTGGTTCTTACAATTGATGTCCATTCAAGTAAAGGTTGTTATCTACATCAACATTTAAAACATTGTTGAATTTGTCACATGTTTTGATAATGAACTCATCTTTTTGTATGGGTTTGGAACATGTCATTCCATTATGATTTATCTAACATGGTTAGGATTTTGTCATGTTCTTGTAGCCCAACATGTTGTCTTGACTTTGATATGAATGTGTAACTAGTGAATTAAAATATAACTATGATACACTACAAATTGAATTATGGATGTGGATAAAAAAAGAATGGTACAACATTTTGGGTGGCTAAAAGGCAACATAAAAACTATAAGATCAAAGAAATTTTATTTGAGTACCATTCAAGAAAGAAAATTCATGTATGAATTACCATTCAAAAATAACTAAGTGATTTGGTTTATTTTGCATATCATGTTCACCATGTATTCATTTTCATTCCAAGAAAATCATGACTTTTCAAGTTATGCAACTTGATTGGTTCTTGTGTTTTAATTAAAAATTTGATCATTTGATTAAAGTCCTTACTTGTTAAGTGACATGTTTCTTTGGATTGGTTCAATTGATTGAAATGATTTTTTTATTACTTGATGAAATGTGACATTTAGTCCAATGGAACCTAGAATTGATATTTTTAATTTTTTTAAAAACCTAGTTGTATTCAAATGGGACATTCAACAGTTGAAACCATATTTATAATTATATAAATATTGATTTGAATATCTAAAATCACTTTATCAATCAACTTGATCAATTGCCAGTCAAAATAATAGTTTAAATGAATAACAATTTGACTCAATAATTAATAATACTTAGGTAGGTAAATATATCCCACATTCTTGTTGTTGTTGAAAGTGGGATATATTAAATTTTTAAATTCACTTAGAAAGAGAAATTAGTTGGGTTAGGAGTTCACATTTGAGCCAACAACACATGCCATTTGGCCTATACAACTCAGAATAAGGACAAATTTATGGTGTTTAAAATAAATTTATAGAGTTTCAATTACTCCATACATTTGTCCATCCTCTAGAAGTCATGATAAGCTCATGTGATAAATCTTGGGGAGAAAGGGAACAAGAATCTCTATTCACACTTTGGGACGAACTTGTCCATTTAGGGGATTTAGGGAAGAAGGATCTCTCCATTCACACGTGGGGACAGACTTTGTCCATTTTCTAGCCACTGGGGTTTTGCCACGCATGCAGAGCCCAAACGTGCATCTTGCGGGTGTTTATCGTTACGAAGCGTTGCTTGAGTGTGTTTTGCGCGTCCCTCAATCCCTTGCCCTCTCTCTCTCCGCTTCTGTTTCTTTCTCTCTCCATTTCCGCCATTTTTTCTTCCTCGTGAACTGCAATGTGCCAAGGATTTGCTGCACATCGATCGTCTGCACGATTTTTTTCGAGCCAGGAAAAAAATCAGGAAAATTAAACAAGCCATTGCTGTTTTGTTTCGCTTTGCTTTGTTTTCATTCCTTCTCTGAGTATCTGTGTCGTGCACGCTCTTTTGCTCTCGGCGCTCTGCTTTCCTTTCTCATCGTCTTCTTCTTCTTCTTCTTCGTCGCGTCTTTCATCTTGTAATGTAGTGTGGGCGAAGTGGATCAAGTGGAGTTGTGACCTACTCATTGTCTGAGTTTCGTGGTTTGGTAACGTTTTCTCTGAACTGCTTTGTCGTCCTGTTGCGTGTAGGAACTACACTTCTTTTTTGCCCCTTCTTGAGCTTCTTGTGTCGTTGTGCTTGTTACGATGTGGAACGTCTTGAAACACCTGTCCCTCTTGCAGCCGATGCGGAAGTAGAGAAAATAGAGAGTCTCAGTAGTTTCTTCTCGCACTATAGGGTTTCTCCCCTGATTTTTGAAAAACTCTTTATCATTGTCTTTGTTTTCTTCTTCCTGATTATTGACCTAATTGAAAGCCTGCAAAGTTGTGGAGCGAGCATTGCATTTCGATGTTTTGAGGGGGGTGGGGGTCGGGGGGGGGGGACCCCTAACCAAGATTTGGATTACTCTCTCGATCTGTGACTCGGGTTTTCTTAGAAGGGAGCAAGGCAAGCTTTTCGCCTGGTAGTAGTCAAGAATGACTAAGGGAAAGGATCAACCACAGGCATACGGGGATGAAACTTATTGGGACAACAGATACAGCCAGGATGCTGGCACATTCGATTGGTATCAACGGTATGCAGGATTGGCTCCACTCATCAACATGTACATCCCCAAGCAGAACAAGATACTCATGGTTGGATGCGGCAATGCAGGTACATACCTTTGAGCAGCTCATTTGGTCACATCAATTCTTATTCTGAGTTGCAGTTTACATCATCAATCTAGCCTCAAAATGAAATCAAAGTTGCACTGTGATATTGCAATGACCTAATATCAATTCACCTCAAATTTCTTGCCTTAAATCAGAAGGGCTTTGCATCATAGGAAATCACAGTAGGCTTTTTTTGTTCATTAGGGTTTGTGTTGGAATTGGGTTTTCTTCCTCATATTGTGCTTCTTCTCATGTCTTCTTCTCTGATGAGTGCAAAGGGACCGGAAGAAATGCATGTATTAGGGTTTAATCCAGAATGAATAAACTGAAATTCTGAGATCTAGGAGATTTTGGTGTGGGGGGGCACAGCCATTTCTGAGGACATGGTTTGTGATGGTTACCAAGATATTGTGAACATAGACATCTCTGCTGTTGTCATTGAAGCAATGCGAGAGAAATACAAGGACATGCCCCAACTGCAGTGTAACCTACTTCCTCCCTCACTTTTGAGTGCGAAGATTTTGGACTTGTTTCTGCATCTTTTCTCTGCACAAAAGAACTCAGTGATTTCCAGGTGGTCAGGTGGTGTGCTTTGAAGCCTATGTGCAGGGTGCAGGAGGCCCTAAACATTACCCTCTATGTAGGCCTCTCTACTCCTTGGGCTTAGGTGCTTGCTTGTACAGAGGCAAGTCAAAATGAAGTGAAGCGTACTCTTATCTACACCCATTGCTGGTAGCTGATGAAGTCAGTGGATAGTCGTGGCAGCTCATTACTGCTTTTCATGATGAGGGTGATGGTCTGACACTTTGTGAGTGACTCTCGCAAGGTTATGACAGCACTCATTTTTGGGTTACCTTCAATGTGTTATTTTGGAGATTTCTCTGCAATCTCAGAGCTAAGATGTCCAGATCATCTGATGGACAACTTTGGCTTGTATATACAATTGATTGACCATATACCTGGTTCTTGAGCATTTTTTCATGGTACAGTTGACATCACGAGTCATCTTTACCACATTGTTGAAAGAACAAGCTCCACTTGCATGGTTGATTTGGGAGTGTTAAGATCTCTGAAAGTTGCTCTGTCTTCAGATCCACTACTCCTGGTGTTTCGTGCGGACATTTGTCACTCTTTAACTTCCAACATTTGTTGTGTTCTTTTCTATGGAAATTCAGATCAAAGAATGGATGTGAGGGATATGAAAGCTTTCAAAGATGGTCAATTTGACACAGTACTAGATAAAGGTAAGTAAATTTGGCTCCAGATATTGCTGATAAGCTGATATACAGTTCATGGACTTTCTGGTACCTAGGCTATCAACTGTTTTGTTAAGAGAAAATTTATCATTTGGATTTATGATTGCGCACCTTGGTTGCAATCACATGTCTTTGTTGACTGGGTTGCTAAAGCTGTTGCATTGTGGTTGATGTTGCAGGCATGCTTGACTCCTTAATGGTGAGCAGTAAACATTTTCTTTCCTGTCTAAGATAGCAGTACAGGTGTCTAAAACTTTGCACATGAAGTTATCAATGCCACCAATCATGGATTGCTGGTCTGAGAAGAGGTTTAGTGTACTGGAATTCTTATCTCACTTGTGTCTGTAACTAGATCAACTATTATCTAAGTTGGATTTGTTTGAAGTGTGCTATATTTCTCCAAATATTGAAATGGATAACCAATCTACCATGACTCTGCAATGGTGCACTGGGTTTCTCTCACATTATGCGAGTGCGATATGTTGTGGTAGAATTTTAGGCATATTACAACCCATAATGGGTTACATACTCTGATTGTTCAAAGATAGTAGACTTATAATGTTGAGAGAATTAGAAGTTGATGAGCTGGTGTCAAATGCTTCTGGATGATGGCAGTGTGGAGCTAGTGCAACGTATAGTGCATCAAGTATGCTCCAGGAAGTTCGCAGGTCCTCACTCATGCACCTTTGCATCTGGTTTCCCTTATTCTCTTTCTATCCTTCTCAAGCTCCTGATGTGGACTTTTGTCACTCTCAAGAGTGGGAGTTTTAGTTTTGGATTTGCAGTACACATGTTGGAATGTTCTAACATGGTCATTATCTGAGGCTGGCCATCATGGCTGTAGGATCAGGGCAAAGGAATCCAGTGGGAAGGGAGTATTGAGTCTTAAGTACACTGGGATTGTTTTCTTAGCTGTCTATTTTACTCTGCCAGTTTGTTCGAGAGGAAAGGCTACCCTGGACTCATGTGTGTACTCAACTGCTTGTGTCAGGGTTTTGAAGCCAGGAGGCGTGTACTTGCTGGTATGTGTCCTAGATCATATCCTTGAAGCTGCTTCTGTTTGGCAATGTGGCTTTATATTTTGTGCAGCTTTCATGCCTAAGCTAGTTTTATTTGTTAAATGGTTGTCAGCTACTAAGATAGAATTAACAGCCATTTTGATGAAACTGCTGGCAATCATTTGGGTTTGATGCTATAGATTAGGATCTTGGGTTATTGTCACTAGTTTAGGGTCTGTGGTTCAGGGTAGAATTGTTGCCAGTATTCCATGGTGTAGATGTCAAGTTGAAGATCAGTTCATGAAGTTGATGGTGTTGCTGGACTTGTAGGAAATTGTTTTACCATCCTGTTCTCAATCATGTTCATAACGGTTTCTGTAGTATTTTCCTTCTCTCTTCCTCTTCCTCTTTCCTTGTTTGGTTCTGTTTTAGTTTTTCTTTGATTTGTGTTCCTTTTCGTTTCTTGGTTTCTTTTGTCATCCGCTTTTCTTTCTGTGATGGCTGAGTCTTCACATCACTGCTGGTCTTGTGACAGAAACTCAGTGTGCTGGTTAATGTATGATATTAGTCTCCACTCATTTCTAGAAACTGATGATGTCAGTGCATTTGTTATCGTATCTAGTTAACCATATATTTTGCTGGTGAAAGTCACTGAACAAGTGTGTGACTGTTGTTATTCAAACGACTCCTTATTCTTTTCACTGTTTCTTGGGTTAGATCTCCTTTATTTCTTTCCCCTATTCACTGATATGTTTTTGGGTCTGAAATGTCTGGAAACCTAGTGTTTGGTCATCTCGTAATTCTATTGAGGTTATGAATAGTTCCTCAATTCTTAAGATATATATTTTGATGTCCTGTGCATAAACAGATCACATATGGTGATCCCCGGGTGCGGCTACCTCACTTGAAGGCTGGAAACTTCCTCTGGGAGGTTGTCCTCCATGTCATACGTAAGTTTCTCCTGCTGTTGGATTTTGTTGATGTTCCTAGAAAATTCCTTCTTAACAGGATATTATGATTATCCTTCTGAAGTCTCCCAGTGGCATGGCTTCTGAGAAGCTTAATTGACTATTTTCTTGTGCAAATTATTACAGTCCTTGGGGATGTTTAAAACTGGTTATGGATGGCAGCATGCTGCTCTGTTGTGGATCACTCACCTTTGTGGTGAAAGTGTGCACAATTTGAGTCCATGAAACTCAAATTGTGGTTAAATCCTACCCAAAATTATTTTCAGCTTAGGACCTAGGGCTTTGGCATCAGGTTTAGGGGTTCAGACAGTAGGCCACCCATTTTGCCCCCTCTGAGTGAAGTGGTGACTGCATTTGTAGCCTGGGGAGGTTTCAGCAGAGGCTGCCGTCATGGGCTCAGACGGAGGCCTGCTGAATCTGACAACAATGGTACAAACCATATCATAATCAATATGTCTCCTAGTAGAGTAAATACTACTTGGATTACATCCATTTCTCTCAAATAATTTATGCTTGGAAATACACATTTTAGTGCTTCCAAGTCCAGCAGATTGTTGAGGGTTGCTAAACCTTAGGAAAGATCTTTGATGCCTCTACGTAGTGGTGTTTACAAGCCCTAGAAGTATCATGAACTGGTGGTGAGCTAGGTCCACTGATAAGTATTTTATTGTCTTTCCATGGTGTGAGGTCTAAAACTACTGTTTCTTGTCTTCAAGTGTTGTAAATAGTATATACTGGAACTTGAGCATCATAAGAATCCTATATTTCTTGGCCAGATGATAATCAAGGAATGGTGATAGTCTTTACACCCATTTTCAATCCTGTCCATACATACTTCATCCAACTTGACAATGAATACTATGACCCTAGTGCACTCCCTGTACCAACAAATTAAGGGAAATTTGGTGACTATCCTGAAAAGCAGAAATTAAGCACTAAATTTGTGGCCATGTTCTGAGAGACTATACTACCACTTCCTACCTTGGTGATTGATCTGGATATGGCTTTCTATGATAATGATGGACTTATCCTCCATGTAATTTTCTCTGTTTTTTTTTTTTATGCAGCTAGACCGGGCTCAAGGAGAACTCATGAAAGTACCTCCAGACTCCTGACTGATCCAGTTATCCTGAATAATGATTTAATGCTTGGCCCTTTGTTCAACATGGAAGACCCTGACTTGCATTATGTCTATGTTTGCATAAAGGTATATATAGCTGTCTCATCCTTCTTATTTTTGAGTGGTCTTACAAACAGCAGTCAATTAGTTGGTAATCAGAACTTTCCCATAGCTCCTTTTTCTCATTGGGCTTGTTCTGTTTGTGGCATCCATATGACCACTGAGCGCTATTCCTTTCCCAGGATTCTCCTGATATTGATTGTTGGCCATAGTATGGCTGCACATCACTTGAGGCTTCTAAATGGCCTTGACATTTAGCTATATAGAAGCAAAGGGATCTTATTTAAGAGAAGAGAAGGTGGTCTGACTCATTCCTGAAATGACCATGGCCACACAGGAGGGAGGTGTGCTGAAAGCACCAAAACCAAAGAAGTTTGAGCCCAAGCCTTGTCCATGATGCTCAAACATGGCTCGTGGCCACATTTGACAGAGGTAACAAGGGGATCCATAACTGGCTATATGCTGCTGTGAAGGTCATTGAGCTTCTTGTCTATGTCTCTCTGCTATGTCCTCATCAGCTCAGAGACAAGTCATTTTGTCTTGGAAAATTTATTGTCTTTGGATGCAGGAGGTTGGGCTGCATTGAGGACAGGTTCCCTTCATGATCTACACAGTGAATTCCCAAAACTCATTAGTTTTAGAGGCTTGGTTCAAAGATTTGGATTGCAACTTGGAGTGCGAACTCTAAGGACATTACACTAAGAGATGTGACACCTCGGAGATAGGAAATAGACAGTTGACGAATCTGCCATTGAGGGCCATCTGATGCCTTCCATCTGCAGCTGTACAGTTTGAATGTAAACTTGGTGTTTTTATGATTCAAGCACTAAGCTCTCAAGATAAAAATCCATCATTGTTTGCCTACCAACCAGTCCAATGATGGTCCTCAGAACATTTCCGAGGCGATGATCACTGAGATTTTGTTTAGAAAGTTGAACTCCTTAATATCAATGTTGTTCCATGTCAATGTTCCAGGCTCACCTGCTAATGGAGATTGTGTGAAATGTTGTGAGCAATTAGGACTAAATTAGAACTTGGTTATGGTACACATAAGCATGCAGAGTCTATTGCCATGGTTAGTGTGATTTACTCATGGAGTTTCCTCCTCCAGTTTGACTGTTCAGCAATGCTTCAGGCTAAACTGTTAAGTGGGCACTGTGGATCTTGTACACACTTCTGCAGTGAAATCAGTGTATTCACTTTGCATTATCAACCATATGAATTACAATTGTTCTTTGCCATTGACTGTGTCTACTGGAATTCTGATTTGCAACTATGAACATCCCTGGGAGAACCTTACGGCTAAACTGATGGTCTCTCATTTAACTGTAAAACAAACACAGGAGCAAGTTGTTTGGTTTGTATAGACTGAAAAACCACTCCAACTGACCATGTACATGATGAGATCATGACTGGAAGTTTCTGGCTCTGTAGATCATGCTGCTCCTCAGCCCTTCCTGAAACTATGATTGTCAGAGTTCGTAAATCGGCGGGAGTTGGATCTTGAGATTTTGGATCCACTAATTTGTGCATCTACTGCTGTAAAATTTGAGGAGCTAGAAATTTTGCTAAAAACATGTTCAGTTTTGTGGTTAGTATACAGATCTATAGTCATAATCATTGGCTCAAGATATGAAAGTTCCTTTCAATTGTGGGTTGAGTTCACATTCCCTCAGCAGCTGGTGCCCTGCTGTGTCCAACCAATTCTTGTTGCATGTCTCACCTGTGAAAGCCGTTTGCTGTATTGTATCATCAAGAGAAGAAGCTACATCCACTGCTGGTGCTGCAGCGAGAAGAAGATTTGAATCTGGAAGAAGTTGATCCGCATGTTAACATGCTCCAAAACCCAGAGACGCATCATCCTCAGGTGCAACAATAGTTGGTCACATCTTCTTCTATGTGTCACTGAGCATCTGCTGACATAATGATGATGATGATGATAGCAAGTTCTCTCTCATGCTTCAGCCTTCCTTGATGACTGCCATCCATGCTGGTGAGAGCTGCTGCAGACACCACCCTCTTCTTTCACAATCCTGTTCATAAACAAAGTGTGTTCTTGAAAGGACTGGGATGCTGAAGATGGAGTCAGGATGTTGTATGGTTGTTGTTCATCACAACAAGCTGAAGAGAAAGCTTACAAGAAACTTGTTGTCCCTTATAAGGTTTTCACAGGAACAAAAAAGGTTGAGTTCTTGAAAGAAGTCTATCTTCTTCAAGCACACGAGGCATAGAGTTGTACTCTGCTAGGGTGGGTGAAGCACTACTACTGACAAGAGGTAGTCACTGGGACTGCTCCGGCTTTAAGCTTTCTGAACTCTTGCACTGGATTTGGCTGCAACTTTCTTTCTCTTCCAACATTGAGTGGTGATGAAGTCCTTGATGGATCTGCCATTAAAGTTCATATTCCAAGACCCAAAACCAGGAATGTGCAGGATTCCTAAACTCCCACACTCCAAGAAGGATTGCTGTTTTTCTCTCTCTACTTAGCCTATTTGCCCTAGAAATGAAGTTGATTTGGTGTGTGCCACCACAGTCATTCTCCTGCCCTGAAACCAAAACAACAAAGTAGGCTCATTGTTGTAATTCTCTGCAAATTGCAAACCCATCGTCAAAGGCCCTGAATCTCATGTGCTGTTGTCAGAGCTTTGGAAAGGGATTAATATCATATTTTAAAGAAAATGGTATAATAGTTTTGACAAAGCCTGTCATGCGAAACACGAGAAAATAGATGGCCTCAATTTTTTAATTATTGGTCTATAATAATTGATTGTTATGAAAAATGTGAAAACTAACCTATTTGAAAATTATTAGCCTATAATGCTTTTGGGAAATTTGAACCTTAGAGAGGCTACTATCATTTTTAAAAATCAAAGAACCATGGAAGTTTTTAGAATTTATCATGAAAATTGGCCTTGATACCTATTTTTAAAAATTGACAATTACCCAACATTGGCATACATTATCATTTGAATTCATGAAGTACTAGAAATGTTCTAATTGAAACATGGGCTACATAATCATGAAAGTGGCTTCCATTTTGTTGTTTGTTGTTTGTTTTGTTGAACAATAGGCAAATTCAACAATCCCCTATTTTAAATAAACAAGTTGTAGAACTTGTAATTGTGACCAATTCCAGCTATGCAATTTCAAACTCTTTTATAATCACCATATATAGAGGCCCACAAGCCTCATTACATGCAAGTCCATTTTTTAGATGTGTACAATAGTTAAATCCCAAGTAAATACAAAAGTTTTCTTCCATTTCAAGATTACATGTTCAAAGAAATTTCTCAAGTCAACCACATCCAATGATGCTCATGATTAGGCCATGTAGGTTGTTTGACAGGTCTCATCTTAGTAGTAGAATTAGAGGTTATTATTGCTTTCCTCTTTCCCTTGTTTGTGCATGTGCCCTAGGGTGTTGCTTTTGCTCAACATAAGTAAATTCACTAGAAAGATGTTGAAAGAATACTTATCTAGTTTGCAATAAAACTCAAAATATATTGTTTGGAATTCAATGGAACATATTTGATGGCATATTTGCATATTGATCATCATAACCATAACTATTGTGTCCATATGCTTCCATGTAGAACTCCTTTAGAAGTTGTAAATAAAGTTGCCCCTAAGTAGAGTTGTGGTGAAGGATTTCAACATTCTTGCAAGAACTTTCAACATTCTTGATAAAGACTAAAGGTGTTCCAACAAGAGACTAAAACATTCTTGTGAAGGAATAGGTAGTAGGGATGTAGATGATCCTTGTGGGGATAACATGCAAGGTTGGGGGTGCATACCATCAAGGGTAACTATGAGAGTAGTACCATTGATTTATTTGCCCCTATTTTGAGATGTTGCATAACCTTGTCATTTAAATCTTGAATTTACATTTTCTTTAGATATGATGTTAATCATTTTTGTGCATACCACTTATTTAACTTTTGACACTACTACAATTCATGGTTTCTTTGACTAGGTTTTATAATTAAAAAACTACTCAAAATGACAAATGTCAAAAGAATCACCTTGTCAATTTGGATAAATTGATTTGGACTTGTGTAAAAAGTTTTACTATAGTTATAGATTTTTATCCTAATTACTATAGGTAATTTAGGGTAAGTAAGTTTGGAACTAGTTCCAATGAATGAGATTTCGGCTTTTTGGTGTTCAGGATAAGTAAGGACGGTGTGTGATCAAAATCTAGTTTTTTGGATTTTAAAGCACATCATAGCTCTATTGTGTTTTGTTATGTTTTTGTGTTCTTGTTAGGAAAGGAGTTTGTTGAGGTTTTTGTTGGTACTTAAATTCTTATGTTTTGCAAGCAAATTAACGCACTCCCAAGTTCTCTAATAAACCCAAGGTGGGTCCAAGTTACTTAAATAGCGAAATTGTGAGGAACTTGGGGCACGCTCCCAACTCTCAACACTAAAAGGGGTAGAAGGGCGTGTTGAAGCTTTGAGATGGGACTAGGAAGAGTGAAAAATTTTACTTACTTACTCGAACCTGCATCAAACCAACCAACAAGTTGGTTATATCACTTTCTGGAGCACCCTTGGTGCTAGGACAAGCCACGGGCAATTCTGGACTCACATGACTCACCATGGCCCGGACTCGAGGGAAGTCACCACCTTCCCCCATATAGTATAATCTATGCCTCTCCACGGCACCCACATCCGAATGGCTTTTTGTCCTAGGACTCCCAAGGAGGAATCCCAAAACTGTCCCGGTTTGGACTCTCGGGACTTTGTGAGGTCATAACTCTATGCTCAGACCTCCGATTAGGATGAAGTCTAAAGCAAACTTGTAGTTTTCCTTGAGAGCTTTCCAACGGTGTATTGCACTTGACCTACACGCACTGGGGTCGGGTCGATTCCTGACTTTTTAGTGGTTGAAAGTCAAACTACCAACTTGACTCCCGACCCTTCTTTTTGCCATAACTTGTGCTGTAGATGTCCAAATGGCCCATGCGAGGCCATTTTCGACATCTACACTTTGATAGTTTTCCAATGATATAAAGAACACCCCAATGCAAGGTGTTTTGACCCCTGCAATCGACCTCTGAAGTTTCAGAAGTCCCGAAGGGCTCCCAAGTCCCAATTTCGGGAATGTGAGTTTCATCCTCACATTCCTTCAAAGTAGGGTTGTGACACGAATAAAACTTTGAAATCTAGAAAATTTTAGTTGATTTTTTTTGTGCTACAACTAAATTAGACTTATTTAACATTGAATTTTGGGTTAACAACAAGTGTTGTGTTATTTGTTTTGGTTTCTATGTTACAGGTTGGTTTTGCAAGAATTTTGTTCGGGCTACAAATATCATTCATTTGTGGATCTTGGTTTACTTGATGAAAATGATGTTTTGTACTTGTTTTTTTGTGTAAAATTTCATGAGGAGTTGAACCCCAAACATGGCCTGAGTACCTTGGAGTTGAAAAGAGAAAAAAAAAAATCACAACAAACAAGACAGGCCTTGTTGTTGTTACAAGGCTTTCCTGGTGTCTTTCTTTTATGTATGTCTATTTTTATTTATTTTTTAATTTTTTTCCTACATCGTTTCTAATGATGGTGGGAACCAAAGCCACTGCCACCATTGCCAGGAGCTCAAGCTCTTGGTTGCTAAGTTGCAGGGAGAAATAAGGGCATTCGCTGCCCTTGGTCATCGTGTTAATCTCCCCACCTTTTCTTGCTCGCATGTTATGTTTGTTTCTTTTGTTGAAACTGTAGTAAGAGGTAACAACGAACAAGAGAAAAGGAGGAAGAGCTGCAATGTGTAATTATAACACATAATTACAACCTGAGAAAAAAAAAGAAAAAACAAGGAGAAGAAGAAGGAAGGAAGGAAAGAAGGAAATAAGAAGAAGGAAAAGGAGAAGAAAAAAGAAAAAAAAAAGGAGGGAGGTGATGGCGAGAGCATGGAGCTTTGTGACACCATCATTGTGAATTTTTAACTCACTTAAACCTCCCCCTCAAACCTACCAAGTCCGACAGGTTGGGAGGTTCATGAGGTCGGGGGGGGGCCCGGAACAAAGAAGGTTAAAGGTTTAGGACCTCCATTTTTTTTCATTTTTTTCAAATTTCCAAACTTAGTGCACAGGTTCAGCACCAATCCGAACCTGTTAACAATTTTATTTTTATTTTAAAAAAAAATTCGTCCATACTTTTGGATGAAATGGGGTTCATCCAAGTAAAGGGGTTTTCATCCATAATTTGGATGTAGGATTTTCATCCAAATTTTGCATCCCTTTATTTATTTATTTATTATTCATCCAAAATTGGATGAAAAGTTTTCATCCATTTGTCATTTTTGACAGGCCATAATTTCCACATACGGGCTGGGATTTCGACGATTCTTGCGTCATCGGATTCATCTTGGCAAGCTTTACGCAATAGTGGGCTTACAACCACTTTTGGAGATTGTGATTTTGGGAGTCCAAAGACTAATTTTCCTATTTTTGGGGTTTATTTCACATAAAATATCATAAATTGATATCTCATGCATACAACACCTATTACAGGTGCCGTCTTCACCATTGTTCTTATGGTGAAGGAGGCTATCATTTAAAGAGGTTTCAGCCTGATTAATGGATGATCATTTCACAGCCCTTTTTATGGTGGTGTGATGTGAAGGGCGCAGGGAGGCGTGAGGTGCACAAGAGGGCATAGAACATATGAGTGGCTTACTTGTGAGTACTATTGATACCAATAGGTGGTGGAGTGTCGCACCATCAAACCATGTCATCAACTTTTGAATTTCTACATAATATTATTATAAGTCTTTAAGCAAAGATTATAGGGGTGGAGGGGTGTATGTGTTAAAGAGTGCCTCCCCCTTGTGTTGTGGGTTTTTGCACCTAATTCCTTTGTTTGTGTTTGGGATTATTAATTCTTTATCAAGGGGTAAGGAAATCTATTAGGTTGTGTGCCTTTGAACTACATCATAGAATGAACACAAGGTCATGTGATGATCTCCAATAGATTTGTGCATATTGTTCAATAAGAAAATCTGGGTAAAAGGCTACAAACTTTTTCATGTGTGCTAGTTGCAACATGAAATGATGCCAAAGGTTGTAGTTGGTGTGGTTAATGGTTGGGTGTGGGACAAGGCTACCACCCAACTTTGATTGCTAAATAGGTCCCACTTGACCCATGATTTGCCCAGACATAGATATTAGGGTTTAATGTTGGGTAGGTTGTACATGGTGCATGTCTTTATTGTTGGATGAGATTGGATTGATGATTAATAAACCCGTTGTGGTGATGAGATTGGGGTGATGATCGGTGAAATCACATTTGTTATTTCTACAATTGTGAAGGCCCTAAGTGCATGTTTGGCTCCATAAAACATTTTTGTGGATGCAAATGCCCAACCTTATAGGTGCAGCAACCCTAGTTACCATTCTGGTTTAGGGAATTTGAAGGTTAAAGAAAGCCACAACAAGTCAGCATCTTTGTAGGATTAATTGAGCCGATACAAATGCAATAATCTTGGTCATAGTGGGGTTACAAGATTTCAAGGTTACAAGATTCAGGGTTACAGGTTTAAGGTTTTCAAGGGAGACCCATATTAGGGTTAAGGTTTCATCATGGACGGGTGTTGAAATTTGGATTTTGAAGACAAATTTGCCAGAGGGTTTACTAGGTGAAGGGTGCGGTTCCAACCACCTACCCCACCTACATTATCACCTCAAGGAAATGCCTCATATTTTAAGGCAAAAATGTTACCAATAGTGCTGGTACCACTTGTGTGAGACATGGAGGACATGTATGGTGCCTCCAAAGGACCTTGTTGATTTTTGGGGGCGATTGGCACCATCGAATTAAATGATTTCATTTGTGAGTTCGATACCTTTTGTGATATGCAACAATTGCAAAATTCGCAACAATTTACACCTTTATTGGCATGGAAAGGTTTATTCCAACATCCGAAAGGATCTTATGGATGACTATCATGAGTTTTGTGGTGCCCATGAAGCTAACATTGAGGAGTGGTGCTGGTAGTGGTCACCAAATTACTTTTCCATCACCAAGGGTTAGCTGGTTATGTTAACACCCTACCCATCAACCACTATCATAGGGGTTGGTGTAGGTCCTTTTACGCTTGGGGGTGGTGGTAGTAGTCCAATTGTCGAGGCACGGGTTTTCCCACTTTTAACCCTGTCACCGAATTCTTTGAAAGCTTTGCACCAACTACCAAGGTGTGAAGATTGAAAAATTTTGCACATTGTAGGAGTTTTAACATTGACCCTATGAGGATTTGCGGGAGGCATACATGCATATGCAAAGGTTGATCAATGTGACCAAGGGGGTCATAGAGGCCCAAGTTATCTAGTTTTGGTTTGGAATCCTGAAAAAGGATTTGAGGCAATTAGTGCAAAACATAATTCTCACCCAGGATACCCAACCCACATTGGCATTGGTTTTTTAAGTATCTGAACGCATTAAATTCAACATGGTGGAGGCAAAGGTTGTTACCCTAAGGTTTAATAGGGAAACCATAAAACTTTCTCCTACCTCATTGATTCAACAATCACATGGTCAAGCATCGAAGACTACACCACAAAAAGGCAAGGGGCCCAAATGGGAACCCAATGGGGGTTCCTCGTTATACACTGCTGAACATGGGGGAAAGGATAAGTGTTGGAGGCATTGTGGGTTGCATTGAAAAAAGGATTGTCCTAATCCTCTTCAAGCGACCACTTCCAACCCCAATCCTAACCAACCTTTCTCCCATTGCAAGGTGTATGGCCATGATGCAAACCATTGTTTAACACTTCATCGAGAGTTATGAGAAGGTCAATCCTAGATGGGAAATGTGGGGAAGTCCCCAAGTTTTGGCAAGGGCTAAAAGGTGAAAGGTGTAACTAATAAAGGGTTGGACATCGAGTTAGTTCCAAACCAATCAAATGCCATGGAAACATGTTTTACACGTTTGGAGGAGTTGGTGACAAGTATGGCATCTAGCATGGTGACACAGGTGAAACCCACAACATTTGCACCAGGTGATTTTTCAGCTCAAGGTTTCGACCTTGGATTTTTTTGGGGGCTGGAATCTTTAGGCCATTAGTTCCAAATCAAATCAAATCGAATATTCCCAATGATCATGTTTTTGGAACAACCAATGACAAAATCCTGGTTAGGGTTTCAACAGTTACACCAACTACTAAGGCAAGTGCTAGAATGTAGGAACCTTGAGGTGCTGATGAGAGATTGGATCCTCAGTGTGGGGAGGCCTAATGCCAAGTTTGTTTACCATAATCCTTCGTGTTGACCAACATAGTCCACACCTCGATGGACACATCTAACCCCAAGAGGGGATTGGTTACAACCATCAGATTGTTTGGTTCCATTTTAGGAACTCAAGTGCTCAATAGTGTGTTGGGAGTGATTAAGTTGGTGTGTTAAACACCATTGTTTTCCACTAGAACTTTGGCGATGCTTGACTTTCGACCCATTGTAGTATTTTGGATGGCAACCACGTTATGTGATGGCTTGGATACACCAAGGATGGTGGCTACCCCTATCAAGGATTCCCAAGAGGTCTTATTGAGCCAACCATCATTTGGTCAGATACTTATTGGCAACATACCTGTCGACCACTCACTTGTTGACCTACTTGTGATTCCACCTATCAATGGACTACTTGTTGGCAAGATATTTGTTGGCCAACCACCCATTATGGTGGTACCACCTTGGCATGTCATAGCAGCCAAACTCTAAGAGCTTCTAACACACCCACCCATTGATTGAACAGGGGTTTTACCCAATGTAATGGTGGTGTGGAATCAAGAAGGTGTTTTTCAGAAAGGGGGGTTCGGAACAATATTACCAACCCCAAAGGATACTACTCAATTTAGGAGCTCAACCTTTGATGTTGGGCAAAACATTAGTGGAGGGTTTAAAATTGACCGATGCTGATTTGGAGCCATGCATGTACCAGATTTTACCATGGTCCATGCTAAGGTAATGATTACGCAAGCTACATTATATGATGTGTTAGTTGGGGGGGCAATTTTGTATCCCTTGGGAGTCACTTTAGATTTTTGGGAGGAGATTACTTATTATCAACTAGGATGGCAAATAAGAGATAGCCATAAGGCTTTTCTACAAGTTAATTTCATTAGGGGGTGTGCAGGAAAATCTAACAATTCGACGATGTTAGTAGGATTTTCAAGGCTTTTCGATGGTTTTGATTTGTTGAAAGGAAATGTCCATGTTATGGATAACCTCCCTGCTCATGAACTGGAAATGTTAGGTGCCCAGGTTGGGCCATTCATGCAAGGTTCATCACATGATCCTCCACCATCGTGGGGAACATTGTTGGAGCTTCAGGCATCAACCAAACATTATATTCATTAAGCTTGGCACATTTTACTATCACCAAGCCCACAAATACCTATAGATTTAGGCCATGGACCACCTGGTTTATGACCCTTGGATTCGAGGGTTATCTAGTGGCATATTCCCAAGGATGGGATTTCCTTGGTAGAGTTTTTTGGAAATATTAGTTTCGGCCTTTTAACAATCTTTTAATCCAACATTAAAGTTCACCGATACTATTATGTGGAGAAGGATCCTCAAGCTTGACAAACCTCCATGCACCATATTATGATGTTACAACAACAACATCCTTAATTGTTGCTTGCATCAATAATCCAAGGCTAACAACATGCCTTATCAAATAACATCACATTGCTAGGGGTGTAGGATTTGGACTGGATTGAACAAGTGGACTTGGTCACATTAAGATGGCCATGTCAATGTTGATCACAAGTTGCCATAGGTCAAGGATGTTTCGACCCTAGATCATGGTTATTTTAGGAGTTGATTCGGGTGTTGTAATATTTGTACACCTTTTAGTTGCATTCATGTGCATGTGTGTTGGAGAACGTCCCACCTTTGGGCGATTTTCGGCCAACTATATTAGCAACATGGCAAAAAATTAGGGCTTGGATTGGGGAGCTAATGTAGGTGGATGTTACAATAGTTGGTTCACGTGCCCACCGCTTTCAGTGGCTATGGACTAACCTAGCTTCGTTAGAGATGCTTTAAAATGCATATCAACTCATTCCAAGGTCACCCACATGCCTAGTGAATGACATTTTGGATCCAGGACAACATTCTTCTAATGTTTAGCATGATGATTGACCACCTTTGGTTGTAATCAACAAGGTTGGCCTATCTTGAACAACTTTGCTTATTCTTTTCAATTTTCCCCATTTTCACGCATTGTGAGATGGTGGTCTAGTCATGATTTGGGACACCAACTCATCTAAGATGGAGGAGCCCAATGCTAATGAATGAGAGTGAACTATGGGATTTTGCATAGGTACCACAACCATGTGAGGACTTTTTGAAGGTGTTCATAGATGGATATTGGGACAAGTTATGGATCTTACTTATGTCATATGGATCTTTAACCTTTGTTGGGCTGAGTAGGACCAATTTGCATAGTCTTTCCCACCCACCCACCCACCCACCCTTCCTCTACTTTTGTTCCACCTACATTTGGGTTTGCTATGTGGGTGCAAAAGGGGGGTCATCCTTGGCATTTACAGGAACACAAATTTATGGGTAATGGAGAGGAGGTTTTTGATGTGGGGACACCAGGGCATTATGGTGTTATGCCACCTTTTGCATAACAATCACACATTTTGCCTTCAATTTTGGGTGCTAGGGATGTTCCATCATTTCAGCCCAAGGTACAAATGACTGTAGAGACATGGGAGCCAAATATTGGTCTCGTGGTTATAGGAGATGAAGTGTAAGAAGTATGATGATTATTGCAATATTATGTAAGTTGGTTTGCCTTTAGTTTGAAGGAATTGGGATAATTGCAAGGACAAGAAGGTTTAAATTGTATTGGAAGATGATAATCCTATTTTCAAATGACCTTATAGGTTGAATGATATGAAGAGGGCCTTGGTTCAAGCTTGGAAAACAAAATTGTTGGATGTAGGTTTGGTGGAACTATCAAGAGGTGAGTATGCCTTGGCCACAGTGATGCCAGCCAAAAATGATATTTTTAATAATTGAACGGAGCGGCATATGTGTGGAGATTATCACCTAATCAACAAGCTCATGCGTTCGGACAAGTATGCCATGCCTTTATCAAAGGAGATATTTGATGCCCTTGGTCAGGCCAAGGTTTTTAGTACCTTGGCCTTGAGGTCTAGCTACCATCAGTTACCATTGAGGGAGGGTGACAAGGTCAAGATGACATTTTGGGGAATCAATCTTCATGGGAAGGATTGTTTGTACTAATGGTGGTTTTTACCATTTGGTTTTAAGAATGCCCCTGCAGAATTTCAAAGGGTGATGGATTGGGTGTTGGTAAGATTTGGTTTTTCCAAACGCTACATTGATGACATTATCACCTTCAACTCAACATCAAAAGATCATAAACATCATCTGTAAGAGGTATTTGGAAGACTTAAAGATTATAACCTTAAACTTCATCTAAGCAAGTGTTGGTTTTTCTAGACAAAGGTGTAATACCTAGGTCATATGATTTATCCAAGTGGATTGGTAATACAAAAGGCCAAGGTTGAGGCCATTTCACAAGTACCCTAGTTGACAAATGTTAGCTAGTTACGAGTTTTTTTAGGCTTGTGTAATTATTACCGGAGATTTGTTAAAGGATTTAACAACATTGTTAAACTTTTAACTAGGTTGACACATATCAACCAATAATATGTTTGGGGTGAGGAGTAGGAGCAAGCATTTCAAGAGTTGAAAGCTTGGTTTTCCTCAATCCCCATCTTAAGGTGACCCATTCGAGGATGTCCTTTTAGTTGCATACTAATTGGAGTACCTTAGGGATGGGTACCCAACTTATGTGCTTACCCAATTGGATAACGATGGTCGGGAGTTTATGGTGGCATATGCTAATTAATCCAACAACAAGACAAAGGCAAAGTACAACTTGTATGAGGGGGAGTGCTTCGTTGTTGTTTGGGCAATTTCTTCTTTCCAATGTTATATCTATGATAGCCCATTTATTTTGGTTATTAATCATTAGCCCCTAAGGTTTTTAATGGAATCAGATCGATTCATAAGCAAGTTGGCCATGTGGGCGTTTATCTTACAAAAGTACAATTTTGATATTGTTCACATGGCTAATAGGGTTTATCGGGATGCCCATTGGTTAAGTCGGAACCCAAGTTTTAGTGAAGAGGATACCATAGGTGCCAAGTGGCATGTAAAGGTGGATTTGGAGGTTGTACCACAATGGCATGTTTATGTATACCTATGTACTTTCACTAGTAGAAATCAGCCAAAATGTAACCAGTCAATTTACGACTACATGCGACTTATAGTCGTTTGCGACTAGATTTGAGAATATTTGCAACTACAAGACCAACTTTCAACTATTTT
>Ga0116231_10002071_pt1 | contig 41929 bp, 33 predicted proteins | sample S1TSphgellanicum_2_FD_89695 | JGI IMG/M metagenome (GOLD analysis project Ga0116231, IMG submission 89695) | Host-associated microbial communities from peat moss isolated from Minnesota, USA - S1T2_Fd - Sphagnum magellanicum MG | ecosystem: Host-associated > Plants > Peat moss > Unclassified... | reverse complement strand
GACACATGGCGATTCAAATTCTCAAAATATTAGTTGCATTTGCAACTACATTGTGCGGTCACTAGGTTGCCACATGGCATGATCCTGATAATTAAACCCTATAACCCTAACCCTAATCTGTGCCACGTGTACAATGACATAGCCTTAAACCCAACACGTGTCCGCACCCGTTGGCTACGACTTGGACGGTCTAGATTAATCAAAGTAATTCTTAAAACTAAATATTTAATTACAAAATAAAAGTACATGTGTTCGCATACAATTGGGTTAATTAATTAACATGTAATGCAGTGTGAACGCAACCCCTGTAGTTGCATGCAGTCGCACGACCAATTGCTAGTATAGAGTATGGGTGGATGAAACCGTATAACCCAACCATATGTACTTGTATTATACGACTATCGCATGCAACTGCAATTTTCATGCAACTTGTTTTAGGCAATTGGGCGAATTTCCAATTGCATGTGTCGCATGCAATTGAAAACTAGTTGCATAAGACAATTGCAAAATGCCAAATTTCTAGTAGTGTTCCCAGCTTAGGTTTGGGTGGGGGGATACATGAAATTTTCATCTCAACCTCCTCTTGCGCATTGTATATATATGTGCATGCATCTCTTTTTGGTTGATTAGTTTCTATCTTTGACTATTTTTAGTTTTTTTGTTCAGTAGAGTTTGTTATGGATTTACACCCTTATAACATCGTACATCATGACACTACACGTCACAACAAACCAACAAATGCATATTGCCACGTGCACATTACACACAACATAAGTTCCAAAATTTAGAGCCTAAAATAGAAGCCAATAATTGAACACCAAAACCCACAGAATACCAAAAGCCCTTCAAGCTTCAAGAATGAACATTATAACAAGTAATTTTCTCCTTCCAAGCAAATATGGCATGAGTATAAGGGAAAGATTCAATGTTGTAAAAAATTTATGAAAACATCTTCACACACAAGTTTACATGTGGTTAACTAGACTATTACAAAATTTGTTCATCATGAAAAACAAATTGTTGAAGCAACATTCATTTTCAATGGATCCCAAAACCTGGCACATGGCAATTTTGACAAGCTTCATAAACATACAGACAAATTGAATGAATAGCTTAGATGTCGATATAAGCAACCACATGCGCTTCAAATGGGTTGCACTCCTTGCCATCTTTCTTGAAGATTTCAGCCAAATTGTGGAACATGCATGGTTGTTTTAAAGAAAGAAGCTTACAACTCTAACTTCAATTTATCCAATAAAATAGGTGCCAACAATTCTCCAACCTTCGTTAGCATTTAGTAGAAAGAAATGATGATCTCCAAGTGAAGAAGGAATGATGTTTCAACTTCTGCAACAAGCTAGTAATGTGAATAGCCCACCCCCAAAGCACTCAAAAGCTTTTGATTAAGAAAATAACAATGTAACTCAACTATAAAAGCAGAAGCTACCTCTAAACATTAAAAATGAACCAAACCCTACATTTGAAAAGATAGTGTAAATTAATAAACATAGTGAAAAAAATTTACTCAAGAAACCTTAATTAAATGATAGATATGAATTTTTAAGTGACTTAATTTGGACTTTATTTTCAAATGCTCATATCATATATTGATCATCTTTTGATGAATTTAATTTTTTTTTCATAATATGTATATTAAAAGATTATTTAGGTGAGGGTTTATTCATATGCATTTTAAATTTAAAGCTTATCAACCACCTTGTAATCCCCCATTTAAGCAATGAAACTATAATAAATTGTCATTTTACCATCATTGAATGATTTTTGGATGGACTATTTATTTGTTGTAATTGATTCATTTTATCTTGCAACCACCCTTAAAACCTTCTTGGTTTTAAACCCTAGCCTCCATTGTTATTTCTCTTATTATCATTTTGAAAAATTTTAAATGAAAATATAAGGTCCTTGTGCTATACAAAAATACTTAATATCCTTTTTTTAAAGGTTAATGTGAATTGTGATTAATGGATGTTGGGTCACATAACTTATCTTTAGGGAGTATAACCATGATATGGGATTGATTGTTGAAAAAACAATTTGCATAAAAAATGTATGGGGGAAAATTTAAATGTGTGATATTTTTATTTAAGTTAAAAGTTCCATAAGGTATTTTAGACAAAATTTTAAGCTAATTTTTTTACATTCTATGTAATTGGCATTGTTATAGATACAAGCAAGTTTTTAAAAACTAGTGCCATTCAACATCAATCTATGAAAGAAGGTAGATCTTGAGCATTTTTTTTGTTTGTTTGTCAAGTTGAGATCTTTGAAACCATGGAGCCTTTTGCTATGTTCTTGGAAAGCCTTCAATGAATAAGGGGTGCTCAAAGTTGATTTCAAAATATTTTGATATATGATGAAAAAGTTATTGATTATTGAATAATTTTTCCATTGAAAATTCATTTGAATTAAAACTAAAAACTATAGGGGAATTTGGCCTTGCTTTTGGTATTATTGGAAACCCTTGGTGAATAAGATTTAATGAACATGATTTGGAAAGTTTTAGACCTAAGGTGTGGGAGATATTGAATTTTAATTAGTTCTTGTCATTGGAAATTCAGTTAAATTACAAACTTAATTTTGGAAGGAAAAATCAAATGGGTAACTAGTTCACACTTGTGCCAATAACACATGCTACATTAGTATAAATTATGTGAAGATGTTTTAGAAAATATGTTTAAATTAAGATAATAATGTCCCACAAGGCAAAAACATTAACACATTGGGTATATTATTAGCAAGGAACCATATGGTTTAACCAATTAGCCAAAAGACAACAATGGTCACATTTGTGAATTTTATGTTGTTTAATCTTGGTAATGTATGCATATCCCTTACTTTAAAATGCATTTTGTTAATTCATTCGTCATTGAAATAAGAAAAATCAAATGCATCAAACCCAAAATTGAGTGATTTTAAGGTTTAAAAGAAGCTCCACTAGTGGTTTACCCACAATATATTGGATGAAGTTCATTTTTATACTAGTTTAAGCCTACAATGAATTTTGTTTAAGTTAGTATATCTGCACATGATGCAATGTTTGTAAAAACCATATGTGTTGATGTTCCCCATTCCCAAATTTGTGAGAATTCTGAGTGTATGTTGAATACCATGGTAATTATTACACTAAGTATGTTAATTTTAAAACTGTTGAAAATTTCAAAAAATATTGTGAAAGAAATTTTTTAAATCCTTTAGAATATATGGAGTTTTTTTTTTCTAAATGGAAATTTTTAAATAAAATAATTATTCAACATTGAAATATTGTATTTGCAATGATATCAGTGTTTATTTTTGGGCAATTTATAGTCACTTCCCTCCATGCCATGGGACCTTGTGAATCTTTAATGCATTTTTTAAAGGGATTTTTTTTGTTCGAATAAGCATATATGCAACATGATGAAAAGGTAAATCTAACAAGTAGTTTGTCCTTGAAAATTATAGGATTGTTATATCCATCATCCATTGGGTTTTGGAGATTACTAGATTGAACGCCAGATATAGTCTAGATTGTTGAAAGGTAAAAATAGCTGCCATTACTATCACCTACTATGATTTCCACACATGTTCCTTTTGTTGCCTTTCTTTATTCACTAATTAAAACTACACACCACTCCTCTTTTCATGTTGCATTGACCATCACCAACAACTCCAAGTTCATTTAGTGTAGTCATTCATCTAATTTGACCCTTTCATGAATGTTACATTTTTTAATTTATTGCACGCATTGATCAAAGTTGATCATGTGCATCAAGCATCAAGGTCCAAGATTTTGAAGCTTGAACATCAAGGTTTGTAAGTTTTAATTTCCAACTTAAGTTTCTTTTGGCTGTTATAATGGCGAAAATGGGCCTTTAGTGGTGAACTTTTAGAAGTTTCAATTTATGACTTTATGGCATTTGCCATCTATGTGTACTATGTAGCCATACGAGTTTAGTGCAACAATAAAAATGCACTCAAAAATTTGGTAAGACTCTTGATTATTTTTTCCTTTTTGTTGCATTGTGTTTTAAGTTCCAACTTCCATATTATTTGAATTCTCATGAGTTGCATCCTCATTTCTTCACAAAATTTGAACCAAGTCTGTAATTTGCTTTTGAATTTCCTTCCTCCACAAAGTTCAAACCAAAGTTTGTAGTTCAAACCAAGTCCGTAGTGTGTTTTTGAAACTTGGTGTCCATTTTGTTTATTAAAGTTTTTAGATTTTTTAGATAAACTTTTATTTTACATAATGACTTCTCTATAATTGCCCCATAATTTTTGGTATAAGCATATTTTTGGAACTTTAGTCCCTAATAACCCTCATATTCCATCTTCCTTTTCTAGCATTGTTATGTTTATCAACCCTAGCCCATGAAAGCACCTCATGGGTGAAAGCACATTAAGGTGGAGTACTTTCTGACATATGTGAAGTCCATATTAATTTAAAATAAAATTCTATTTTACATTATAGTAGAATATATATAAAATATTGCAAAATCATATGGCAAAGCTAAACAAATTTTTTTTCAACTTTTAGATTTTATCAATTGTAAATATTTGTATCAAAAATTTACATTTAAAAATAAGAAATTTAATTCAAATGAATAAAGGAATTTATTAAAAAAATCATATTTCATTATATATAACAATTTATGGTTTTCAAAAAAAAAATGACTTCCTTGTATCAATGGCATCACACTATTTTTTATGTCAAAATAATCACTCAACTAAACATTTTAGTAAATATAATGAATCCATAATCATATGATATGGACTATGATGTAGGGTTTTTGGCATTTCAAAAGTGCAATATGTTATGGTGACCCAAAATCTATTCATGAATTCATACAATGTGATTATATCACATGTAATATTATTTTTTTGAGTCATTTCACACATTATTCATTTATATTTTGTTCCATGGTTCATGATTGATAATCTAACAAGTTGTGACAAGATTATGTACTCCACCTTAATGTGCTTTCACCCTCATGTATAATTGTTTGAAAAGGAAAAGCATTTCAAAGACCAAGAAAGATGTCTAAAACAAAAAAAGTACAAAACTAAACATTTTAGGATGTCCAGTTAACTAAATTGTCTTGGCTTGGGTTGAGGTATTGGCTAGAAGTGATGGGATTGTTGACTAGGTTTAATGCAAAGTGTGCATAACCATTGAAACCAAGGAAAGATTAATTGTTGCAAAGTTAGATTCTTTATACAAACATGTTGGTTATAAAAAGGCCGAGGTAGACACCCTTGGGATGGTAAAGGGTATGATTTACTATTGTCCCAAGTCTATGCATTAAAAAATGAAGCATTGTATGTTGTTACTTTTCATAACAATGTTAGTCATCAATTAGCTTTGGGGGAGATTGGGGAAAAGAAAAAGAAGAGGATCCAATTTGTTATTGTGTTTTATTTGTTGAAGGAGGGTCATCCCATGACATATTATTAGTCCCTCAAGGATCTCATCTATTTCTCAAAGTCAACAACATGCCCAAGAAACATTGGTTTGATAACTTGGGTTGGGAGATTTCAAAATATGTCCACAATTTGGTATTATAATGCAAAAAATAGGTGGCAAAAGAATATCCTTTCCTTGTTTTTTTTGTTGATGAAGTCACCACCAATGATATTAAATCTTGGATTTGAATTCATGGACATGTTTTCAAAAATTAGCAATGAATGTTTCTTTTGTTGAACTTGGAAAGGGTCATTAATGGTGTTATTGTTAAAAAAACATTTATAAAGTGATGTTGAACACTTTGTTGACTCAAATTGGGCTTATAAAAGCTAGCCTGGAGAGAAGTTTGTTTCTATTGGAACACATGGTGGATTTGTGTTTGCCAAGTGCAAAACTAGTGTTTTTGTGCAATTGATAGAAAAACTTGCTCCTTTTCTAGGGTTGTCCATTGTTGTGCACATTGCACCAACTGGGCCATTCAAGTCCTTTTTATTATGGCCAAGTGTAACGTGTGGAAGATTTGCTCTAATATTTGCACTCCTACCTTGCCTAAAGTCCCAAAAAAGTGCTTGAGTTGCAAAAGTAATTTATAGCTCTCCTTAACACCAAAGGTAACAAAATTTTACGAAATGTCAAAACTTGTTGGATTTCCATGTTTCTTCCTTGCAAGCAAGTTATGGTGGAATATATGACCATCATGAAAATGTGGGGAGAAATCATGCTAAAATGTACTAAAAAAATAGTCCTCATGTGTTAAAAAAAATAAAATGGTGACAAGTAAATTAGAAAATAGGTGATGTTTTATGAGATTTCCTTTTGAATTACATGAGGGCATCAAATGTGATATGTTGAAGTTTTTGAAAGTTTCAAAAGTTGTATCGACCTTTTTAAAAACCTAATTTCAATCTACTTTGCAAAATTTGTCAATTGGTCACATTGCAAAAAAGTAAATTGAAAGTAGGTCAAAAAAATAATTAATTTGAAATTTTCACTCATATGTTGCATTTTGAAAAGGTTTGGGGCGTGATTTAATGAATTAAGCACATGCGATGCACTTTAATATCATATCAAAAAATATGTTTTGGATGCCAAATCTATGTTTATGGAAAATTTATTTTCAAGGGGCTTCACATTGTCATAATCCAAAAATTCAAATTCCAAAAAATGTGTATCAAGGTGCATAATGGTTTAAACATTAGTAACGCATTATTTGAATTGTTTGATTTGGAAAATGTGCAATATTAGCCAAAATAATAAACTTGCAATAAATAATTTAATAGATTTAAAGTGAAAGTAATAACATACATTAAGAATGACCATATATGGTTTATTTAATATGATAAGGACATCCCAAAATTTATGGCATGACTAAAATGTTTAAAATGCAAAAGATTCCAAATTTACTTTTACTTGTTGGTAGGGATGACCAATTGGTATATTTTAACCATGCTTTCACCCTATGAGAAGATCAAATTGAAAATGGAGGTGCTACAAGATCTAATGTGCAAAAGTTGTTAGATATTGAGTTGATTTTTGGCCTCCATTGCATCTTGCCATTTTAAGAGTTGGTTCACATGTTGATTAAATATGCCCAAGGGCGAGATGTATATATTTATGACTTTGTTGAGGCTATCAAGATGTGCAAGTCCAAGATGTACGAGCTCTATAATGACCTTGGATGCAAGTTCAAGGGTGAAACTTTCAATGGATTTCACAACCTTTTGTAGGGCAAGCATGAGAGACTATTTCTGATTTTCATTAAGTCCCTTCAAATGATGATGACTAGTGCAGCACAAAGTTCAGTGGTCACACAATTTGGGTTCATTCTTGGTAGCAAACCAATGGGGTTGCCTTGTTAGTTAATATATGATATACTAAGTCTTTTTAAGATTTTGAAAATAAAAATGGCATTAAAATGGCACGATTTGAAAATTAGTCAATAATCTTCAACTTCAAAAGTTTGTTATTATATTTTTTTGAAAAATTGTTGCATAATTATATGGACGTCTTTTTAATGAAGTTAACAATCTTAATCCAATTTCAAATTTGACAATGACATGTTAATGCATGACATATGCTGCGACACAAAAAATGATCCAAAGAACCTTGCATTAAACCTAACCTTAAACATTTGTGCATGAGTTCATTATGAGTTTTCAAATTCAATATTTACTTGCCACTCACTACAAGTAATTCATGTGTCATGATGTGATTTGGAGTGAATTTGCAATTTAAATGTCTTTGAAGATCTTTAAGGGTATTGTAACTTCAAAGGTATAACTCGCAATTCAGGATCAAGATTAAAGATGTTTGTTACTAAGTTAGATGCATCTTTTAAACCTCAGTTTGGGTAGAGTATTAGTGTGGATTGATTATTTTGAGTGGCAATACAAGTTGATTACTTTCATGCCAAGCTTGCAGGTTGTGAGCGATTCAATGTAAATTGAGTACATGAGTCAATTCTTTATCTAATAGTTCTAGTATTTTCAGGGTAATCATGGAAGGCAGATTGAAGAGGAAATGAAGCAATTTGACCATTCTTAAGAAAAAGGACATCATTTTCAATTCAGAAGGACAACCCATCATGGTCACAACAAGCTGTAGCAACTAAATTCAATGTAAATTGCATCTTGGAAAAGGAAAACAAGAGGATCACAATTTTAGTGGCACTACAGAATGCTACCAAAATTATCAATGCTAATGTGAAAATAAGCAAAGAAAAAAGAACTAAAAATGTGAAGTATCCAGAGATGCATGCTCTTCTTGCATGGTTCCAAAAGGTAAATTTCTTCAACTCAATCTTTCATGATTGGTTTCACTAGTCTTTTTCTTTCAATTATTAATATCAATGGTCCAATTAAACTTTATTCTAGATATGGAAAATTCATAATAAAAGTGGATGCTTGACTGATTAAATGTTGGTCAGGAAAGCATCATCTCTACAAGAGGCTTTCCATTCAACAACTTTCAAACTTGAATATGGTCATTTTGGCAAAGGGACAAAAATATAGAACTTCCACATTTCGAATGGATGGCTTGAGAAATTCAAGCAACAACATGTACTTTCTTTTCACCATTTTAATACATACCAGCTGTGGTGATGCATCAGGTTCTGGAGTAGCAGGAAACAGGAGTAGTCAGTTGGAGTTGGAAGATGAAGCTGCGAAATGTGAATCTCTTGCAGAAGGGAAGCACATTTCTGTTTCCAAGATTTGCCAGGATAGTCTTTCTGCACTCAGGTTTCAGCATTTGGAATACTAGCTTTCGGATGCAAGAAGTACCTGGCTTGTGCAATTTAGCTCTCATCAAAGGCAAGCTGTGCAATTCTTCCATCCGTCTCTCTGCCATTTGCAATGAGCCTTTGCTATGCTTTTCAAATCTCTTTTCAAATCATAGCAGCTCACCTCTTCCGGGTGGTGATGCCAGGTAAATGTGCTCATCCATTGTCACATAGCAGACGAGAGAATAACAACACTGTATGATCTTGGTTGTGATCTGATCCGAGAGGAAGGAGTATCTGATTTTGCAGACAAGTTAGGGTCCGCTCCTTTGTCACCCTCTTGTGATCTACTATTTCTCCCCACAAGGAAAGGGTGATGTCCTTACAATCACTGCAGAAGAGGTGATTCAGCACCTTGCAGATTACATCGGTGAAGGCAGGATGCAGCACTCATGTTGATGTTGACAAATTCATGGTTCATCTGCAGAAGGAGCTCAAGGCTCCAACCCCTGAGCACCTTGGTGTGCGGGTGCAAAGTCTTGGGTATGTATCATGGTCTTCTACATTCCAAACCTTTCTTATTACTTATGCTTTAAAATGCCTATGGTGACTGGCTTCAAATCTTTGTAAATTCTTTTGCAATAGTTGGAGTTTTTCTGTTGGAAAGTAGAGAGGAATTGATACACATTTTGAGTACCTACAGGTTGCATCTTGCTGCTTTGGTACGAGCGAAAAAGGGAGAGGCATACTCGATCAAAACCTGGGAAGGTTTGCCATGTGCACAATTTGAGCTAACACATAAATCAAGCATAGTAGCAAGGATTACTCACTTTCTGTCATCTGAAACCAGCAAGCAAAAGCTTTGGCTGGTCATCTGAAGTGCAAGAGAGATTCTCTAAGTGACTCCTCAGATGATGCGACAGGAAGGTCAGACAAGAAGGTTGCTGTAATGGTGAAAATTGTGGAGAAATTGTCAGGTGTAAGTAAGGATAAGGCAATTGGTAACTTTGGCAATTGTTCTTATCCCTCAGCTGCTGAGGTGGTCTGCCACCTGACCTTGAAGGAGGTTGCAGAGTTCATCATGGTGTTGAAAGTTATGTGCAGTGATTGCACCATCATAAAGGTCTTGCACCACCACCATTCTTCACTTTTTCTGATCATAAGTATGGAGAAAGTTCTGTACTTCTGAAGATATTCTTCGCTTTGTCTATCAAAGCACACTCTCATTTATCTTGACCCTAACATGGACATGTTTTGTTTCTTTGTTACTAGGGATAAAGGTGCTGGAGCAGTTGTTGGACAACAGACATGCAACAAGTGCGCTGAAGTCCATGAATAAGAACCAGAAGAAGCTATTTAAAGCCAAGAAAAATGAACAGATGCAGCGATTCAGAGATTATCCTAGCCTGGGTCTGGGTATTGTATGGATTATATTTGTTGTTGACATTGACATGTTGATAAGTATACCTCTCTGAACAGAAAGTTCAACTGACAATGCACCTCAGCCATGAACATAAGTGCATGCAAAGGTGAAAATCATGAACATCTGAAATAAATAGATAGGAGGATCACTAGAGTCATTCAGATAACAAAACTAAAATTGTCTATTTATGAGGACTACCAACAGTAAAAATGTCTGACATGCTTGATGTTGTCTGCCATGTTAATAGAGTACAATGCAATTGCTTGGAGACTAAATAGGTCTTTGGCCCAAAATCAAGACCTGAAACTTCTTTGATATGATTGAATTGGTCTCCAGATGACATCTGTTGTGGAGACAATCACCACAAATACAATGAAGGAGATTCTGGTCCAAAGACAAATTCAAAAAGATGACAAAGAGAGAATTCCATTTTGCTGAAGAAAGAATTTTGTGGAGAAGGACCAAGATAGCTCACTGGTGGTCCAGAGTAGGTGATCTGACATATACATCTCTGGAACTTCTGTTGCCTTTTTCAAGTTGGAAATTACACCATAGCCAGAGCAAAACATCTGGCCAACAAGGGATTGTATTGCTGTATCACCATTTTGGCCACCTTGGGCATCTGCTCAAACCAACTTTATCACATTCTACCACCGCCTCCCCTAAGAGCATGGCTCTGACAAACTGAGGTTCATCTTTCCTTTCTGATCTCTTTGACCTTAACCTTTGCAGGGTTCAATGCGGCATCCTGTCACATCCATGCAAATCCTCCGATTCCCAACTCTGAAAAGCCTTCTATTTTGTTGGTTACCTACTACAGAGTAATAGAAGCTTCCATCATGGTAGAATGCTGAACAGAGATGATTCAGCTAAGGTTCGCATCCTTGTTCTTAACAATTTTGTGTAGCATTCCAAGTAACCCTATACAGATGGATTCTCATTGAATAGTCTCCCAGCATCCTTCATGCTCCCATATTTTGCATACAGGTGAACCAAGCTATAATTCCCCACAAAGACATACTCACGACCACTGTGAGAGATCACTGTTCATGAACACACCGAGCAGCGCTCTTCAAGTCCAACAACTACTCTAGCACATGCATTCAGCACCCTCACAATTAGGTTGTGCATCTTGCAAATATTGTGTCCAATTCTTCGATCTGCTTGGGAAGATATCGCTCAAATCAGGTCAAGAATTTTCGGCCCAAAAAGTGTGCGTTCTGTGAAAAGAAGGCGGAAAACAGAGAGAAGGAAATGAACAAAACTAGAAAGCTTACACTTGCCGACCAGAGTGAACCGGCCCCCATGACTGCACCAGTTGGCCGTTCTGTCCATAGGATGGGCTGCTTTTTTCATCCCGCTACAGACCCTCAGTTAACCAACATCGTACCACAGTCAACTTTTTTTGGTTGCTGACCTTTGGTTTTTTTTCTTTTCTTTTCTTTTCTTGGCCCTTTTTTCCTCAGCCTTGACCTCCATTCTACCCTCCCACCTAGCTACCTGCAAATTTAGCTATCCTATTGATCAAGCTACCTTATTCACCTACATCTCGTCCCTAGATAAAAAAGATATTTTTACCAAAAAAATTTAAAAGACTCATACAATAGATGTAAGTTGATGATTCAAAAAATGAAATAATAAAAATCTATTAAACACTCTAAAAACATATTCACAATTTTAAAGATGTGAAATTTTCAAACTTTCAAAATTCAAAATATACACATTTGAAATTTCAAAATTTCAAAACTTCAAAAATGTTTTATCACATATAAATGAAATATAATATACATAATATATTGAATATATATATTTGACTAGCTAAAATTGCCCTATTAGTTATCTTTGGAATCTAAAACATGAGCAAAATTGTGAGGGAAAGAAAGAGCTCAAAACTTTGGAAGCTTGGTAAAATCTTTTTTATTTCCTTTGGAAGATAACACACAAATATTGCTTGTTTCTCCTTACACATAGGCAAGAAGGATGTACATATCTACATCTCTACATGTGTTCAACATAATTTGTTAACATATAGAGAATGTTGACAAATTATGACTTTTATCACTTCACTCGTGCTTATGCTCTAAGACCATAAGTTTTCAATATGTATCTAAGGCCTCATCATAGATTAGTTAGGGGAGTTATGGCAAGTCTTTCTTAGTTAGGTGGCAACCAATATGTTCACTTGATAAGACATGCTCCTGATTTACAAGACAAGCTTCAACTTGGGAGTGGATGATTTAGAGGAAAGATTAGCAAACTTGTGAGATGTTTGAAACAAGAGTACACTATGGGTAACAATATTTCTGTAATTTGGAATACGACATTTGATTCATGACATCCACTAGGTGCTTGCACCAAGTAACATTTCTTTCCCCTAGACCTAAAAGCCTACAGGAGCTGTCCAAAGTGGCTGGTCAAAATTGGACTTGCAGCCAAAATTGGTTGGCATGACCTTCATGGGGTCCATATAAGTTGGTTTCCTCATGTAATCCACCAATAATATCACTAAATATATAGTGATTAAATTATAATTAAAGTTAATACACAAAAAGTAAATTTTGGTGTACATGGCTGTTGCATATGAAGATGTATAATCTAATCCAAATACATCTCAATAGGAGACTGGTACTCCAAAAAATAGATAAGCCCCGAAAAAATAGTTAATATATAATTAATGGCATATTTTAGATCAAATACTTCTTTGCTAATTAATTAAGTAGCTTACTAGGTATGTAATATGAGTAGGTAAGACTTTGATATATTGATATGTGTTGAATAAATTACCATCTAAGAAATGAGAGGATAGAACCTTTTTACACCAATGTAACTTAAGGAGGCCCAATTATTACTACTGACCCATCACCCACCAATGCTAGAAAGTTATTACCTAAACAGCTAGAAAGTTCGCCTTATAACTCTCTTGTGGATGGACCAAAACTAAGTTACCAAGGTTCCACCACTAGGTGACCTATTCTATCTATACACCCTCCTACTTCCCCCTTTCCCTAAACCCTAAACCCTTCTTAAATTTAACCGTCTAGACTGTAAGTGGGTCAGTTTCATAGGTAAGTAGTTAAGTATCTTGGATTCACAATATTGCTACTTGAACATATGCCTATATAAATATATACCTACTCCATACTAGCCTATATTGATTTATTTTCAAAAAATCATTGAATTTATGACATAAAATTTTCTCAATTTCTGGGGAAAAAAAAGACTAAGAAAAATGGATTGCAAAATGAAGAATGATAAATGATCCACTTTACTGGAAGCAGACAACTGATTGCTTGTTCAGTTTGACACTTGCAGGTAGACAATTTAAATAGAAAAAAATTAACCATAATCACAATCTGTTTGCAGTTGCTTGCTGGTTGAGAAACTCGTAGACAGTCTGTTGATCGTGTGTTCGAGCCTGGGTAAGGGGTGGGCTGTGAATTGAGCTAGGTGTAATTGAAGGGCAGACCTGCCTCTCACGTCTGAAATTGGATGTTTCATCACCTGACGAGCCTAATCCTGAAGTAACTTTTTCCCCCCTCTCTGAGTTATTATATTTATTCATTTGTTGAAAATTTTGATAGGTTCAAATCAATTTAGCTGGGTAAGGTTTAGTACATACTTACCTTTTTTCAATGTTTACCATATGGGTAAAAATGAAAATTCTCAAAATTCTCAGACACATTTGAAAGGATTAGGGAAATGTTTCTTTTTCCTTTTTTTCAATTTGGTGATGTCATTCAAGTGTTGATCATTCATAAGTATATTTAGCCAAATTTGGGGATATTTAAAATATAAAAGTAGGAAATCTTAAGCACCCTTTAATATTGTAGACAATTGTGTGGATTTTTGGAGATTTTTTAATTTAAAAAAAGAATATTTGACATAATTTCTTTCATAAAATGACAAAAGAAATTCCACCCAAAAAATCATCAATTAGTGAAGGCATGTTCCTTTTTTTTAATAATCTTATTTTAAGTACACTTGATATACATGCCTTTTACCCTCTCCAAAACACTTTACCCACACCCATGTATGAGTAAATCTGAAATATATATCAACTAGATAAAATAAATGTCAAGTATTTAAATATTCCTTACTAGTTGAGTAGGGTAATAAAAGGTAATAAAAAAATTACTAGTCTATTCACATATATAATTAAAATTTTATGTTTGCAATAAATTTTGCATCATTAGTTTTAGTGGAAAACATGAAGAGAGTTAAAAGAAGGAACGTGACTGTGTGTGACTAAAGAAGCACTACGCATGAAATGTTCAAATTTAGTTCCAATAACAAATCAAGAAACATTTTAACACATTTTAAATGATGAAGACTACATTTAACATCACAAACATCAAACATTTGGTTTGTGTATATGAGAAAAAAAATGAGACTTTTGGATGTTATATAAACAAAGCAAACAAGGTGCATGTTGTAATCAAATAAGTGGATTAACAATTTGTTATTCATTTGGGGAGCCTTCATCAACTTCTGGTTTGACAAAGTAAATATCACCTTGTTAATATTATTTTTATTCCAAACTTTCAATATAAATTACATATTTTTAATCTTACTAATCAAACCTATTATTCTTTTATAAGTCTTTTGTACATTTTTTAAAATATTTATTTTTAATGCATTCCAGATATTAATTAGATTTGGATTTTGAGAATAAGCACAATTCTATTATAGAATTTGAGCTTTGTGTTGTTGCATGCTACCAATGCTAATCAACTTCTTTTTTTCCTTATGTTTTCATATGATTTTCAATAATTTTTCATTATTTGTGTCAATGTCCAATTTAATTTAAATTAATATATATTTCATGGACATGAAAAAACACATGACAATTTGTTTTCATATGCATGTTGGTGGATAAAGAAAAAGAGTGAGGAAGTTATAAAATGGAGGTAATTATTAAGAAAGTTAATAAAAAAAGAAAGTAATTATTAAGAAAAAAATGAAGTAGTTAGGGTTTTAAATGACATAGTTATTTTTTAAATTGTCTTTGGAATGGTCTATGGATGACCATATGAAGGATTCCAAAAAATTCCCCCTATACAAGTTCCAATTACTCGTCATTGGAATCAATTGAATTTTTTTTTCTTTAAAACCCATACTGAAAGCAATGGTTAATTGTTGTTTCACCTGTAGTTAACCTCAAGTTCTAGGTTTTTTTTTGTTTTTTAATCTCAACTCCAATTTTGTACATAAGTGGAATTTTGTACATTTAGTTCCAGGTCGGGTTCTGAAGACATATAAATCATGACTCTGCAGTTATGAAATATAAATAGAAAGAAATCAAAGATATATGCATATGAGCATCAGCAATTAATTGGTTACATCGACTGCTTCCCAATTTGAGGTCGTGAGTTCGATCCCGAGTAGGGTGGGCTATGAAATGAGCAAGGTGGAATATGTTGGGCAGACCTGCCCCTTGCATCTGATATCGGATGTTCCATCACCTGACGAGCCCTACCTTATTTGTTGAGTCATTTTTCTCTTTTTTGAAAATTTCGATCACATTTTGTTCCCAGCTTGAAAGCTTAAACCATTTTTTCACAACTCCATAAAATATGTTTTTCATCTATATATATGCTTATTACTTATTACCTACCTGGCTGATGATGTTTAAATTACCACTTACATGTTTATATATATATATACAGGGATTTAGACTTACATGTTAGGGTGAGTTGTCCTAATGGATGAAGCAACTAATCCTTCCTAATTTTTGTATTAAAGTTTGAAGATTGTTAGAGGTCCAAATGGATGAGACATTTGAGCATGAAAGTAGCCTATGGGAGAGAGAGAAGGTTCGAGTTTGGTTTTGCAAATGCACAAAGTGCTCTCTGGTGACTGGGTGGGTTTGCTTGCGGCCCCCTACCGAGGCACTGCACTGGGTTGTCGTTGTTGTTGGTGTTTCTTGTGTTAGCAGCACAGTGCCTCTTTTGCATGTCTGGTACTTATTGTGGTGGTGTAGGGGTTAGGCAACCTTAGTTTCATCTTTCTCTATGTCTGTCTCTGGTAGGAATATATATGCAAATAATGGTTGGAAGAAGTGATGATAAATATGATCTCACCATCTCTGTCCCAAACCCCTGAACTTGTATGTTTAAGGCAGTTTCCCTATCGGATGGCCGCAAAACTGTGCAGAATTCTAGGGACAGCAACTCTCAACTCATGAGAGGCAGTCAGTAGACTAGATTGACAATGTCATCTCAGTTGTGACAATGTTGAAAACCTATGTCATTGAGTATGATGTGTGAAACCTCATATTCCACAAGCTATATCTTGTACCAAGGAGTGTATTGAAATACTGTGATGTGTTGGAATTGACTGAACAAATAACAGATATTCAAGGAGCTTTTTTGGGGATTATTTGTGCAAGCTGACCCCCTAGGTATGTTATACACAGGCCTAATGAATAAGAAAGAGCATTGGGCCACAGATTTTGAAGACATGTATATCTGGCTGGTGATCAATGAGGTTATCTGGAGGGAGGGGTTTTGGGCGCTGTTGGTTTTTTGAGTGATATTTTGCTTGTATGGCCAGGCTAGGTATAGTGAATGTGTATGTGCAAAAAGACAGGGACACCAATTTGCACCAGGGCTATGGCTTTGTTGAGTTCCATAGTAAGGAGGATGCTTATTATGTAAGTCCTTGATCTGGCCCTTCCTGAGATTTTCTTTGCTGAAACAAGAGGATCCTCTTGTGTTTGTGGGTAACTTGGGCCTGGTAAATACTAGTGTGACCCTTGTGTTTGAACACAATGCTGGGAGGATGATGTATTAGGTATTCATATTGCTAGTGGTTCTGAAGGTGGTTCATCCTGGCAGGTGGCAAATGCGAGTTGTTGTCATGCATGCCTGTAATTTCACATTGTACACTATGAAGCTGATGTCTTGGGAGAGGTGGTGCAGACTGTGGATGAGAAGTTGGTGTATGACACATTCAGTGCCTTGGTTTCATTACCAACAACATAAGGTGCAGTTTTGCTACTCACTCATGGTTCAATCCAGTAATTTTGGAGGGTTCCCTCTTTATCCTTCATTTAGCAAGGAGTGAAGATATTTGGAATTCCACTGAATGTCATGTTGTGAAAGCCTATTTCCACTGTTCTATGTCCTAGTTTTTTGCCACATTGCTGGATATGAGAACTGCTACCAGCTATAACGCTTGAATGTGGAGTTAAAATCTCAGATTGGCATATTGCAGTTGCTGATGTTTCCCTTTTATGAGAAATAGATTTGTGGACCTGTGCCGAATCAGGCAACCTGGTAGGGATACTGAATCAGGCAGCTCATGAGGCTTTAGTTCATTAGTTAGGGCTCATTTGAAGCTTCAGATGCAACAATTGAGGTAATTACACTACTTCATAGTTTTTCAGGGGTAGTTTTTCAGCAAAATTGGTACCTTGATGTGCTTGTTGATTGCTTAATAGCTATGCCCACCTGCTGTTGTTATCTCATGGATCTGTTGTGTGGAAACTAGCAGGGTTTACACTTCAGGGTAACTTAAATCTACCACAAGAGTGAGGAGAGTGAAAGGAATTGTTGGTTGCAGGCTAGCATCTAGGCCATGGATGGGCAGTACTTGTGTAACTGTGCAATCACTGTATCATACAAAAGGGGAATGCCCATGGTGTATGTTTCAATGCAGCACAATTGGCTTCTCAATTTGGAGAATGTGAGAGGTTTTCACAACATTTGCAGTCACCAGCTTCCTTTGAATTATTAGTTGAGCGCTGCCTTAGGATACCTTGCAAGGATAGCTGCACAGAGTTTTGTGGGTCATTCAACTCCTAATAGATGTTCTTCAATATGCTGATGGGTGATGCAGAGTGCATGTTGGCAATTCCAACAGAATCCTCCTGGCTCCCTCCCTCTGCCTCCTCCACAGGGATTCTGTCCACCTGTGGGCATTGCCCTCCACCACCCTTGGGCCAGGGGCCATCTCTCTAGGTGGTATATGGCTTCCTCAAATGCAACAAAGTATGCCCAGTAATTGATCATAGCAACAAATGCAGAGCATGCCACATTGGCCTCCTGGAATGCCACCACATCCAGACACCTTGGGAACCAGACCACCCCCTCTCCTGCAGCCTGCAATCAGCAACCTAGGTAGGAATCTAAAGACAGGAAGTAATAGGCCTTTCGTGTATACTAATTTCATAAAGAGAATTTGGGGAATGTTGGGGGATTCTTGCAAATGTATTCTAGGATCAAGATGTGTTTTTTTAAGGGTATACACCTCAACAATCCCCTTAAGCAAATGCCTAAACACATTTCATACCTGTGTTCATGTCTTGTTTTGTGTTGTGGTTCAACTAGTTTATGCTAGCTTGTTGCAAACACCAACTGGCTTGGTAGGCTAGAGCTCAGGGTGAACCTCCATCCAATAACTGCCAAACAAGTTGGGGTGATAGATTGACCTTAGAGATCCAGTCCCTAACATTGCTCCACATACTGAGAAAGATTTTGAAGGTCTGTCATTTAGTGGCCAGTTCATAATATTTGCAAGTTTTTGTAATACCCATAGTATGATTGCAGGCCATGACATTTCAGATTGCAGAACTTTATTTTAATCAACAAAGAACAGCTCCATTGGTAGTTATATAATGGTTTATGAACTATAATTTGGATGAAGTTGAATTTTTAAATAACATGAAAATGAGTTGGGATATATATATATATATGCATGTGATCTACCTTACATAGGGCTCAGATCTGATGGTCAAGTCCTGAAATAAGTATCTTTTAGGGTGCCAGTGACTTTGGCAACCCTTTTTTCCTTTTCAGTCATTTTGGCAGATTCTCTTGAATTATTTGGCACCAATTTTGTCATGCTTTACCTACAGGTTAAACTCTACCCACATGTCCATCTCTGTGCTATTTGCATTGATTCCTAAGCATTCAATCTTTTCTCCATTATTTAGGTGAAACATTAAGCTCTACTGGCATGTCATGCTTTGTGCTACTCAAATTTGGTTTCTATCTATTTAATCTATTCTCCAAGTTTCCATATTTTGGCAAGATTCTTAAATAATGGAGCTCTCTTGTGTTTTATCCAATCTCTTTTTGTAGTATAGAAGTGAACAATGTTTGCAGCAATATACTTTGTGTTCTTAAGTCCAATCCTAAAGCAAACAAATCTGATTTTATAAATTTCTTAATATTGGACAAAAATGGTTTTAAATTGTCTTTTAAAATTCAACATTCTTTCTATTTATATTCTACAACCAAAAGGTTTGCCTTACTATTTCATGTTACACACCAGCAACTGCACTTGATGTGTCATTTATTTTTTTGACAACTATTCTTTCCAATTTTGTTGTTTCATTTCCACTTGACTTTTATACCTTTACACTCCTAATGACACTAAGCTCTTGTCTATAACTCATACAAAAAAATGTTGAAAATTAAAAAGGTGTTAAATAAGGTGAGATCTTTTGTCAAGGACATTGCACAATTTGCTACAAAAGTTGGAAGGTTTCAAAAGAGTTTGAACATGTAAAAATGTGGGCAATTACACTCTATTGATTCGCCTTAATTTTCCCCCAAAAGATAATTAAATATTCAAGATCCACACCCAATGTAATACTTGGATTATCAATTTTGTATTTACTTGTAGGTCTCCATAAAGTTCTTCAATTTGAAAGCCTTTGTTTAGATCTTCAACTGAACCAAAATCTACAATGGGACTTTCAATTCCACTTATAGCTTGAAAGGATATGACATTCATCTCCACCCAATTAATGCAATAAAACATTAGAATATGTATTTGGTTGGGTCTTTAGCCTGCAATGGAGGTAGGCATGACTTAAACCAACTTATAAGAAATTTTGGCAACAAAATGTAATTGAATGTGCAATACACACACACAACACATGGTGCTCATCACTAGAGGTTCACTTCAAGAAGAACACACATTTGGATTGTCCTTAATCCAAAAGCCTTAATGGCAATTTCAACCTTAGAGACATGTGAAGGCAAGGTTGATGATTCAAAAAATTGGTTTTGAATTTTGCATTGGAGCTTTTGAATTTGAATGGAGATGGATGACTCTTCTTGGAGTCATGTTTTTGTTGCAAACAATGTTTATGTTTTCCTATAAATGTTTTGTCACAATTTGGGAGCTCCTATAAACTTCCTATGGTGAAAAACTTGATAATCCTACTTTGGCACCCAATTCTTCCTCACTTGAAGCAAATGAGCTAGTGCATTATCATGAGTGTGAAGTTGGTGTGCTTGAATTCCTTTTTCTTATGAATCTCACATCATTATGCCATAACAAGAAATCAATGGCCAACTTTTTTTATGACATAAAATTAATAAATCATTTTTTATGCTTGTTCAAAGAATGTTGGAGTGTGTTTTTTCGTAAGAAGCTACTTCCAAGCTATTCCTTTTTATTTATTATGAATGTTGATTCAAAGCAATCATTTTTTCTCTCAAAAGTTAAACATGACATGACTTTGCAAAAAGTAATGTTTGCTTAGTTTTTGGGTTGAAAAAATTAAATTAAACTACACAAGTGACGACACAAACTAGAATAACATTTCCTATGACAATATCCATAGGGGGTTATTATATTCTTGTCTATTTTCCATTGGAACTATAGCTATGTATAGCCCCAAGGTCCAAATGTTTTCTCTTGCACCAAAAAAAAAACCCCATAATAACAATTTGTATGCATAATTTTCCTGCTTCACCTTTCCAATCCATTTTGTATATCCTCTATCATACCTCCTTTTTTTAAGTATTAGTCCAATATCCCAAGCCACTAGTTAGGCTTCCTTTTTTCACATCCTTGTATTCAAAATTGCTACCATGATCAAGAGAACATTATACCTTTGTATAGAATTTCTATGACTTTTACAAAAGTTGTAGAATACATGTATAGTTTGCTTTGAATGTGATGAATGAGGCTTACTTCCATGCAAATACTTTGTTTATCTTCTTTGTAGCTAACATAAACCTTGCTACAATCTTTTGATTCATGATGCATGAATTGCAAAGGAAATTTCTAATAAAAATATTCCAAGAAAAACTTGTAATCCTAGACCCATAAAACTTTGCTTAAATCATGACACCATAAAAACTATCTACCAACAAAAAGGGAAGTTGGAACAAAGGTGACCAACGTAGATTACTTTGCCACATGCCTTTTCAAATGCATCAACCATCTCTAAAATAAATGAATTCAAAATAAATGTGTCATGAATCCAATGTGAACTTTGAAAATTTAGAAAAAAATTATTTGGTTCTCAAGTTACATTTTATAAAATTTAGGGTTCATGGATTGTATAATTAGGCTATGTGGATTTGTGGAGGTTGATTTGATGAATTTTGAAAAACACAAACATAACCAAATTCAACTTGTAAACCACCTACTTTTAGGGTGGTTAAGAAATTAAGAGATAACATTCAATATCCAAAACCCTTTCTTTTCAATTGTTAAAATAAAAAGTAGTGCAACAACTCATAGGTTAGTAAGAGATGCAAGATGATCCAACATGTGGAGCTTCACATATCAAACAATAAATAGAACATTTACACATATTGAAATGTCCAACATCCAACCAAACATCATAGCTTGGATACACTTTGTATAATTTTGAACCTCAATGATAGGACAATGCAAACAACACAAATTCAAAAACATTCAACAATTTATTCTTTTACCCAAACAACAAACACCATACAAAATACTAGAGTCATTTACTAGGCATTAAAGATTGTAAATGGACATAATTAAGAACAATAGAGTTCACCTCCAAGGATTTACATATCACTTTTTGGAAAGTTCAACTTGGGCATTTAATAAAAAAACTAGAGCTTTTGGTTTCCATTCCATCATTCTATAGCAATGTGGGCCTTTTTTGTTCTCAATATGTACCTAGCCAAGAAGTTGATGTGGGAGCTATTTAAATCATGCAATGTATTTTGTGTCATTCCATAGAGCAAATCATGAGTTGACCAAGGTGAATGCAAGGTTCACTAAATCACTTTTTATGTTGTAGTGCAGAAAACCACAAGGTGTCATGCATTAACATGCCATAACATCATTGTTAAATTCATGAGAATTTAGATTAAAATTGTTAAATTCAATAAAAAGAAAATCCATATCAAATTTTCATGCAACAAATGTTTAAAAAATTATAACAATGGACTTTTGAAGTTGAAAAATATTTTAGGGAGGTCACTCTTTGTATATTTAAGGAAATACCTAAGATAAAAGGGTATTTTTTAGTATGTTATACAATAATGGAATTTTTAAATATATTTTGAGTATATTTCCATAATGAATTATGAGTACCATATTTACATTGAAGTAAATTATAAATTATATTTTTCAGTAATAAGTTGCACATTATATTTTTTTGCATGCCATTTGGAATAAAATGGAAATGACCTTTTTAGAAAAATATAAGTTCATTTTTAAACTATGCCATTTTATGGTTATTTTTGTATATGATTTCTATTTTGAAAAACATATAAGGAATTAACATATGGTATATTAAAGATTAATAAATAGAACTACAAAAAAATTATTCAAGAAGCCCTAACCAAATGATAATTGATATGAACTTTTAAGTGATTTAATTTTTCGATGTCCATATCATAATCATTTCATGATGGATTTCAATGTTTTTTTCTCTTAACATGTATGTTAAAAGGTTATTTAGTTGGGGATTTATTCACATGGAATTTATTAACTCATTATCCACCTTGTAATCTTCCATTTAAACAATGGTATCTTAGCAGACTATCTTTTAACATTATTGAATGAACTTTGTACAAATTATTTATTTGTTGTAATTGATCCACTTTATTTGCAATTGTGATAAATGACATGTCCAACATTATGTCCAACATTATCATCAACATCATTCTTAATATCATCACCACCATCATACCAACATCATCATGGATGGAGTTCATCCATGAACATTCACTTTTCATCCTTTCATTAATTGTACATTCATAATGTAACTAAAAACTTGCCTAAAAATATTTTTTGAAATATTTTGTGATATTTCAAAAGTTAGTGTGAAATATTTTCAAATATTTTTCATTGAGTTAGGTCTTTTCTAGTGTATAAATAAAGGTAGTTGCTTTCATGTTATTTTTAGTATGTTTAACACTAGTTTTGGGTATGGTCTTGCACCATAGTTGTGTGATGTACCTTTCATGTTTTTGTTTTCATATTATCAGCATAAAGTTCCATTTGAATTCGAGTCTTGCACATTTTGTGTTTTTATATTTAATTTTTGTGTTCCATGTTTGGATTTAAAATTAGGTTTATTTTTGTCATGGTTTATTCATGTCCTTTAAAATTTCTTGTGTCTTGGTTGTTTTTGTGCTCGTGACAACAACCACCCACCACCATATCTTGCAAGGGGATTGTGCAATACAACCATTTTCATAGAATTGGATTGATGAAAAATTATGTGCAAAATGAACATGTTGTTAAGAGGGGGCATTAGAAATTTAAGAAAAAGGTGCTAACAACTTAGATGGTATATCATGGACGTTTGATCAGGAAGAAGATTAAAATGGTACACCCCTCTACCATAACTTAATATTTTGGAAATGAGAATCCTTGTAAGAAAAATGATCCAATTCAAATCTAGTTTATTGACAATTTGGTGTTGTTTGTAACATAGGGGAATGAAGCTTTTTCTATTGTAGAAAGTCCTTTCCTTCATTGACTAATCATGTGATAAAATGGGAATGCATTTGAATTGGAACATATATTTGCAATGTTAACCAAAATAATAAAAAGGTATATGTTTCTCGTTTTTGGAGATTGTTCAATTGTTGCTATTACATATGATTTATTTTGGATGTGTAGGACATGGTTTGATATTTTTGCATTGATTGTGAATTTCAAGAATAAAATATGGGTACTTTGTCACATTATTGTTGGGTTGTTTGAAGTTCACAACAACCCTAACTAAACCAATGAATCCCCTTCTAATAAAGTTTAATTTTATTAATAAATGTTTGCTTATGTGAAGAATGAAGGTAAAATTTGGCCATGCTTCCTAGTATTGCTTTATTTAGAATATGGTTTCATGTACATAACATTGGACCTTCATAAGCCTTATGCATGGGCTTGTTTTGGACATATAATGTCAAAAGTTTTTCAATATGCCATGGTAAATGACAAGGTTTGTCTTGGCATGAAGTGTTTTTAAAATATGCAAGATCATCTTTGCAAAAAACTATCACTTGAACTAAAACGTCTACGAAAGGTAGATAGGAATGGAACCTTGCATGTGTTGAAAGTGATTTGCAAAAATGAAATCCCTAGTCAAGACTCGATTTGCATCAAAAGCGATATTGTTTTAAGGACTCTAAAATATGTTGTTGCCATTAACTTATACTGTGGTCAATAGTCACTACATTTGCAAGCTAGGGTTCCTAATGGGCCTATGTGGGCTAAAGTTCAAGTAATCACTAAGATTTTAAACCTTGTGATTTAACAATTCATTTTGAAGGGACAAAAGGGTTATTAGCTTTTTTATAAAGGTGTATTCATGATTGGGGCACCAAAAAGGAATGACCTATTTTTAAAGAACTACAAAGGACAACTTATTTATTTTACAATATTATAGTTGTAGTGGATTGTCATATGCCAATAAATAAAATGATGTCTTGTTAAATTAATAAAAATATATTAAAATAATTTGGATACTATGTAAATGTCATTTTGAGTCCTGTAAACTAATTATATCAAGTGTTTAAACTATAAATTTTTTTAAAAAAAATCAAAAGGAATACATAAAGTCACACAATTGATTTCAAAAAATTTGTACAACAAAAACATGCCCTTTTCTATGAAAGTAAGTGTTCATTGGATAACTTGATGAAAAACCAAATCATAAAAAAACTTCAAAGTTTGAAAATTTTTAAGGAAAGGGCTACAAGGCAAATGACTCATTTTTTAAACCATTTGGCAAAAAAATTATGTTCAATGGGTTCAAAACGTTTAACTTTAGGTGCAAGTCACATATGTAGAAAATAATCTTGCCAAAAAATATGTTTAGTTGTCTATTGAAACTCATTTTGAAAATTTCAATGTTTATGGCTATAAATCAAAATATTGATCACAATTATGTATGAATGTGAAAACGCATCATTGTCACATGTATTATCCTAAATTGGAATATTCAATTTCTCTCACTTAAATTTGTTTCAAGTAAATATTATTTGCAAAAAGTAACCCCACAAAAGTCTTGGAATTTCCTTTTTTCTTTTTTTGGAACCCCAACCTTAAATAAGCTCATGATGCTTTAAATGTTGCCATTACCATATTTTTGAAACTTCATGGGGAGTTTTTTTAATAGGATAGTAGTTGTTACCCCCTTATAGCGTGGAAAATTTGATTCAAATTTTTTTTTTAATATTCAAGGATGGTAAGGAGGTGGTGATTGTCTTGCAACCCTTTTTATTTTCCTTTGCAACATATGGGCACTAATGTGGGACCCAATGAGACCTTAGGTGTTATGGGGGAATATAATGTTTCAAGGAATACATTAGGTTTGAAAGAACCAAGGTTATGTTAGAGGACTATCACAACAAGGTCTTCATTCTAATATTATATCATTTTTTGAATTTAAGACATATAGTTGCACCTTCACTAAATTCAATTTTGCTTAATGATTCCATGTTTGGGTTTCCTTCTTCACATGAAGAAGCAAGTGAAGGTTTGTTGAAATTAGAGTTATTTTGTATTGTGCCATTGATGCATCTATCGAATATATGATTTTTTAAAATTGTTGTGGAAGGAACATGAAAACAAATTTCCAAATGTTGGGTTTCTTGGCCTAACATGTCTTGGGCATTCCTAGTTCACAAATTGAAACAAAGTATATTTTCAACATTAAAAGTGTGATCATAAGCTTGGGGTGATGTTAATTTGATGTGGAAAACCATTAACATGTTAGTCATGATAGAAAAAAACTAGCCAAATGATGCTTGATGTGACTATTATGTTGAAGACAATAACATTGGGGTGTAACCAAAAAGGGGGGCGTAACAATTATATCAAACATCATCATAAGCATTTGTAAACACAAACAAAGATTTGTTTATGAAACTAATTCATCAATTACAAGACCTTGTGTTCCAAGCTTTTTCATATATTTTATGTTCCAATTTAACTTAACTATAAACTTTAACCAAATAGCATAGGATGGATTAGATCCCTCCAAATCTCCTCTCATCAAGCTAATATGATCTTTTCATGTGACATAGAAGACAGACAATATTTAAACCCCACACAAAATCCCCATCCTACTTACAACATACTCACAATAACAACCCACATTCATTATCTTACAATAACAATTTGGAAAACATTAACAAGAATAATGTCCCAATTGCCCAATAACACCATCAATTGATCTCTTTTACATCCTAATATCTTCCCAATGGCTAACATCTCTACTCAAAGCTCCCATATTCTAAGTTCTTGATTTCCCCATGCATGCATAAAACTACAATTCAAACAAATAATCAAACATACTTGACTTGGATAACAAATGTCACAAGTAGTTCATATTTGATACCCTAGAGCCTCTCATTAGCTCCATCTATGCCTTAAGGATCATTTGATTCCATCTACATGTTCATCAATTTTCCTTTCCAACATAAATCAAAAAAATTGACACACATGTATACATAACTTCACACCATGACATTCTTCCCTCCAATGTGGCTACAACATGGATCACAACACCAAAAGAAAAACATCAATCTTCCTAAAAAAATCAAAATGTAGATTGGGTGTTTAGCTTATCCAAGATGCAGCTACTTATTCTTATCATCCACTAGCTTCACTTCACCACCAACCACAACCACACACCAAAAAAACAACACAACAAACTAGGAAAATTCCTAAAACATCATTCCTTCATAAATCAACGCCATCATTGTTACAACCTTTAAAAATAGTGGTGCATTCACTTGAATGATAAAAGACAACAAGAGATAGTTTTCAACACTTAGACAAAGACAAGTGAATTTCTATTCACACCACAAGCCCTAAAAGAATAGTTGGATACAATTTCGAGCTATAGGGGATTTCTTTGAAATTGCCACAAATTTTGTGGAATACCACATTGCCTTGGAATTTGTGGCAATTTCAACTAGGTTGAAACTAATAATGTGCAAAAATAAAATTGTAAACAGTATTGCAATATGCATTGAAGGAAACAAGTCTTGCAACGTTGTGATGGAAAATGGCAATGTTGTGTGGTTATTTGAATTTTGATTCTTTAAAAAATTAAAATCAAAGAATCACTGATTTTAGTTTTTCAAGATAAAATCAAAGTCAAAGAATCATTGGTTTCGGTTATTTCAGAAACATCAAAGAATCATTGGTTTCGGTTATTTCAGAAACATCAAAGAATCGACAATTTGCATCAAAGAACCGATGGTTAGAAAGGTAAGTTTTTGAAATTTTCAGAATTTTTGAGAACTGAGGTTCTATACCAGAACAAGTTTTTTCATTGTCGATAATGTGACTTGTGTGAATGGTTTTTGTGTGTAGAACAATCCACTTCAGTGAGTAATTTTCACACTTTTCCATCTACAAGACCTTGGGAGGGGTAAATAGTCCATCAAACCTAAACGGCCAAATATTCATTGCCATCTTGCAAAAAGGTTGTGGGTTTTTTGATTCTGCTACAGGTCTACCTACTATTAGTTTGGTCTTGGGCTGGTGTGAGACTCTTGGGATCTAAACTTCGTTTTCTACCTCTCTTGTCTTTTTGCTTCCTTGTAATAAAGTTGGGCAGGTTTAGGCTACCCACTTCGTGATGATTCATTATGGGCATTCTTCTAAGCCATGTGGGTGTTCACCTACCAGCTACTGATTTGTGATGGGTGGTTCTACCTTACATCATCATTTGTATTTTGCTTCGCAAGGAAGAAAGACATTCAAGGAAGAAATGGTGTTCACGTTGCTTTTCAAGCACATCCTGGTTAGCACATCATAACACACTCGATTTTAAAGCACAACAGACCCAATCTGACAAGCCTGTTGGCACCCTCAAGTCAAGCTCATAATGCACTCCTAAACTTTGATTTTGGTGTTAGAAGAGGGTCCCTCTATATCCATGAATGATGCCTCTTGTAGGTGCGGAGGCACCTTTCACCAACCAATAAGGTACCTTATTTACCACCTTGGACCTATTAGAAGGCCCTTTACTTATAGGCGTAAGATACCTACTCCATTACACCTTGCCCAGGCCTCTCTTATGCCCCTCCCTGAGGCATATTACCCTACACTTAAGACCACACTTATTTTATCTCAAAATATTCCTCCAGTGGTTTTTCTCACAATTTTTTGTCTTTTTCTTACCAAGAAAATTGGGAATTTGTGTTTTTTCTGTTGTAAATTCAACTAATTTTGCTAAATTTTTGGAAGAATTCACCAAATTTTCAATATCACAAAACTGATGAGGGGAGGGAACTATTCCATTGTTCCTTCCTTGAAAGGATTGCCATAATTGATACATGCAATTATGAAAAATAGTTCCAATTGTAAATGAACTTAAAATTCAAGGAATTAAAAGTCTAGTTAATATATTTACTTTGGATCGTCGATCCCTCCCTCGCCATTCATCGGACTGATTGAATCGCGACACGTAGCAAATGGCCGTTAAACCCTGCCCAAGAAACCAGCAGTTTCGGGAGTTGGCGGAGCCGGCGATACCGGTCCGCCGACGAAGCGTTGAGAGGCCGCAGCAGCAGCCGCCTCCTCGCGCGCACTTCCGCCCTCGTCCTTGGCTCTTCTTCATTCCAATCGTCTGCAAAAATGGAGGCCATAACAAAAACAACAACAACAAAGGGAAAAAAAAGTCGCACCATTTGATTCTCGAACGACTTCTTCATTTTCTTGAAAATAAGTTTTCAGGCTGTTTCTTTTCTCGATTTTTTAATTTCTAAAATTTGTTTTTGGTTTCAATGGTCATCAATGTTTCTTGTTCGTGTCTTTGAGCCCCCTTTGATGGTCTTTCGATGTCATGTTTCTTTGCGTGCCTGTTGGTTGTAGAATTCAAGCTGCATTGGTTTTTTTTTTCCCCTGAAAGCTCCAAGAATTTCTCGTCGTCGTCGTCTTTGTCCTCGATATTCGCTTTCCTCGAAGTTGTTGCAGGTTTTCCTTTCCTTTCTCCCATTGCTCCTGGCGTTGGAACCTTGGAAGAAGGAGAGTTTAGCAAATGGAATTCTTTCTTGGATCGTTGAGTTTTTTCTCTGTTGATCCTTGACGGACCTTCTCAATTGCTGTCGATTTCAGCTGGACATCAAGGAGACATCTTGTAGAACCGTGATGATCCTCGTTATCTTATAAGATTCAAGGTTCTTGCGTGCTCAGTATCCAAAAGCTGGGAGCCGGTTCCTGGCGTAATATCTGTTGCTTTTTGCTCGGTTTGCGCTTCAACAACTTTCTTCGATCAGCAAGAAAATATCAGAATGGAACGCTCTCTCTCGTATGATGGCTCCTTGCAGCATGCATTTCTTTCATCATTTTGATCTCTTGCATTGCACCTTAGTGAATCATGCTGTACGCTCTCAACATAATAGCTTTTCTTGCGTTTGTAGTTGCGTTTTCCAGATTAGCCTGAGCTTTTTCTGTTACCTGGCCTTCCGCCATGCTTTTGCACCATGGAACTTGGAAGCACTCATCTTCGAGACTATGAACGGAAGGTCTGTTTGGACAGCCTCGACATTGCCTCTATCAGATCGCCATTCCTTTGAGCATTCCCATCAGTAATCTCATGCTCTGGATAGTCTTAGCGTGTGTGATTGATTTCTTGAGTGTCTAGCTCGTGAAACATCCTGAGTAGTTGCCGGAGAGTTCAAGCTAAAAGCAAGGGAGGCTCTCTGCTTAGTCGAAATTTCACAGCTTATATGCCAGTAAAGCTTTGAACAGTTTTTGCTGGTAGGGTTTGGAGGGTCACTGGTTGTGAAGCTCAAGATTGTCTCCTGGATGGTGATGAGAGATAGGGGTTTGAACACAGAGAAGAGCAATAATGGATCTTCTTTGTCAACAGATCAGCTGAGTGTAGTCATCTTCTCCAAAGGTACACTCAGGTTTGGGGCCCTCAAGACATGGAGTGCAACTTGCATGGGAAACCTAACCTCAGATCAGCATTTGCCAGCAATACACTTCCTGCACATGTGCATGAAAGAATTTTTCTTTCATTAATCTGAAATTTCTCCTCTGTGTTACGATATTCCAACTGCATCCTTCCAACTTGGGAGCCAATGGAGTGCACTCTATGGTGGAAGGAGGATCAAAAGCTTTGCATTTCTGGGATCAATTTCAAAACAGTTTACCTAGATCGAAGGCATCCTTCAATTCAGTGAGTACCTGAGTTGAAGTCAAAGACTGGGAAGAACATTCATGATCTGATCTGTGCATTACAGACAGGAGGTATTGCTACCAAATGGAAGTGGCAAATTGCAGTAAGATCACTGGCAGCATCACATAGCCTTCACCAAGTTGCTTTGATAGCTGCTGGTTGTATCTGTCCTCTATGATGAAGCAGGTGAGACACACTCGTTCCAGAGATGAGAGAAATTGCCACAATTACAGTGTAGGCTGAGGCAATACTTGCTTGTGCTAGCATTTTGGTCAGCAATGGTAATAGCAAGGACACTATAGGTGCTGCTGGTGCCATTCCATTTCTTTGTGACCTCTTTCAGTAGCCTATGTTCTCTATCATTGACACATAACTCAGTACTAAAGCTCTGCTCTTGAAACATTACTGGTGCAGATCTGTGCATTATGGTTTCCTTGAAAGTTTATCTTCTAGCTTTGGCGTTGTAAAGAGTTTACAGCCACTATTATACTGAGCCTGTGTAGACTGAACCCCTGTACTGTTCTTGACTTACTGCTCTAAAGGTTTGATGCGGAAATTTACAATCCAGCAGTGGCAAGCTACCAGAAGCAGGAAATGGTACCTTTTCTCATCCTAGCAAGAGATCTGGGTGCTTGAACCTTGTCCTGCTCTCCAAGAATGAAAAGAATAGAAGCCATAGTTGCAATGCAAGTTTTGCCAATGCTGGGTGTGTATGACTGGTCAGCTTTGATAGGTATATGAAGGTCTATGTGTGGTCAAATGTGTCAGTGAGACACATTTTGGGGACGATAAGGCAGAGAGAGGAAGGGGCTGGACCAAATAGGCGAAGTGTACATCTACATGTGTTTTGGTTGCTCTGCTGATGTAATGCTTCTGAAGCAATGGACAAACTCTGTAAAGTAGAGAGAGAAAACATAGGAAGTTTTTGTTTCATCTAGGAAGAGTGTTTTTCAACTGACAGACCAGCAGTTGCTGCCAATGTGTTAGCCAAACTGGCTACTGGAAACATTTTGCAGAAAGGAAGCAAAAGCTGTGGTTGGAAAGAGGGAGCTCTCTGCCTGATCAAGCATGGACTACCGAAAGCTAGGGAAACAGCTGCAGAAGCAGTGGCCAACTTGGCTTGAATGGTCTGGAAAAAAGCTAAAATTGTACAACAGTGGGGGCATAGATTGTTTGTTGAAAATGGTGGGAAGGTAGCATATTACAGTCAGAAGGAGATGCAGTATATGTGGCAATAAATGTCCTCAAGGGCTCCTTGGAATAACCTCTATGAAGCCAAAAGGAGATACAGCTGGGAAAGAGCGTCCAGCATTATCAAGGCCTGTGCTAGTTCATGGAGTCATGGCAGCATGTCTGTCCCTGGAAAAACGTTTCGGTACAATCAACCCACCCTTGCATACCTTGCAGACAATGGTTATGTCTGAGCTCACAACATCTTTTGTACCTCCTCTCCTACCTTGGAGCAGCCCTCTGTATTCAAGCTGATGCAGTACCTGGATCCCATCCTAAGAAAGCTTCACTATCTATGTGGTGGAGCGAAGAGATCAAATTCTACACTGTTGTGTATTGATGCTTGAAGCACGAAACTGATGTGAGCTTCTTCTACAGGAGAATCTGGGATCCACCTTTCTCCATACTAATATGAAGGCAATGCAATTGGCATCCTCTGATGATAAAGAGGAACTGTTGCTCCTGGTGTCTGGTTAAAGTTTGGAGAAGGCCTGCTCATCAAAGCCTTCATCCCACAGGTTATGGTGATGAAGGCAGACAAAACATGAGGGATCAGTCCAGGTAATGTTTGCAGTCTGCTGCAGGAGGTATATTGGCTCTTGTTGATGCACTTTTCTTCTAATCCAGGTGCTCAAGAGTTTGCTGCTGTGGTACTGATGCTTGTGGCCTCCCAGGGAGCCTTTGAAGCTAAAGCAATTAATTTGAAATGCATGTGCAATCCCACCTGGGTATCCTGTATCCCAGGGTTTCATACCATCTTTTCAGATGGTTGAAAGGATCTTGGACGCTAAGATTAGATTGTTGAAGAGTTCAGTAAATGGCAATTTCTGTTAAATCTGTGGCAAATCTTGGAGGTGCTCTTTGGGCATATGGCAAGTTCAGAAACAGTGAGCATTACAATGGATTTTTCTTGAGTCTGCAGCTATTCCAGAACTTCTGAGGTTGTAACAACTTCAATGTTGGCAATACAGTAAGTGAAGAACTCTGTTATGTGGGTAGGCTTCTGCAGCTAGGGTATTGACAGCTGCCAGTGGCAAACATGGGTGCCAAAAAGAAGAGACTGGACACCATTTGAATTGACCGTAACTTACTGCTTCTGTAGCTCTTTGCAAGGGAGATTGAGGTCAGTGAACCAAATGGGAACACTGCAAAGTCCAATTCTGTGTTGTTGAGTGCAATGTTTTTTAAACCCTCATAATCAGCTACTTTCAGCACATCACTAATCCAGCTAGCCAGATGCATGACCAACACAGCATTGCAGGCGGGCAGAATTGCATCACTAGTCCAGGTTATTAAGAGTGACACTTGTACCTCAGTCTATGTCTCTCAAAGGTATGTCTTCATGCACCAGCCATTATCTGGCACAATCATTAAATGTGTGCAACTCATAAGTAATGTCAAGCCTAAGTAGTTCAGCTCTTACACCATCCCAAGATTGTGACACGATTGGTTCCTGACCATTTCAATAAGAGTGGAGGATGCTTGGAATCTCCTATGGCTCTTTAAAGTTTTGAAAAACAGAATTCTTGTTGCTGATGAAGCTTGCGATGGTGCACTTGTGAGGCTATCAGGCTTAACTATCCCTGCTTCAAAGGTGGTGAGGGCATCTAGGTTCATGATAATGAAGCAAGCTCAGCAAAAAACTGGAGTCACATGATCTGTGGATATACAACAGGAAGGAGGATGAGGACCTGTGGAAATCCTTGCAACAGATTGCAAGGAGCTAGAGGGAACCAAGTTGGAAATATCCATAGCACAGTTATAGCTGCACTTGGCAATCTGGTATCAAGCTTACCCCAACGTTGGTGTGAGATTATTGTCCTGGAGTAATCCAGCTAACCAATCTCTTCCAGCATCAAGCAAGCCCAAAAGAAAAATGGGAGCAGTCACTAATACCAATACTGCTAAATAATTTGGTTTCCAGATTGAGCTGCTGAAGGACATGGAAGTGGAGCACTGGTGCTTTGGTTGTGTGCTGAAGGGGAAGCAGGGAAGACTCGAGGCTTTTCAATCGTTGATGTACAAGCTGTTACATATGAGTGCTCTTGGAGAACATGCCACCTGAGTACGGTAATCTAATCTACAGGACCTGTTTAACATCACAGCAGCTCAGGCAGAAGTGGTGGACAATGAACAGGAGGATTTTGACGACCAGAGGCAAGAACCAGCAGAAACAGACCACAATACAATATTTCAACAATCATGCAATGACCACCAAGCAGTTGGAAGTTGCAGACAATCATCACTAGTTGGAATGCCTCAAAACCTGTGCCTTTAAGCCATACATATGATGCCTGGTATTTTATCCAAGTGTGGAGGTCACTTGTGAAGACCTCCGTTACGGCAGGTCAACACACTCAGCAACTTGAGGGAAAATAAAAGCTGAGCCTGTTTTTGACTTGTTGCCAGCAAGCTCACAGAGGTGCCATTTGTTGAACAATCTGGCATGGCCAAAGAAGCTACAGTAAGAATAATGAGACATCTTCTGCAACCTGATGTTGTTCAGAACAGTCTGTGAAAGGGCCAGAACTCTTGCTTCAATATCTACTGAAGAAACTGCTTTGGCAATTGCAATACAGAGTTACTCTCAAGATGACGTCAACAACTTCTCTTTTCCAGAGCAGGCATATGCTCAACAGCCAGTAATCAGCCTGTTGGTGAACAAACACAACAATATCTTCCTCTGGAGCACCTAAATGGTCTTGCAAAATACCTAAGACAACCTACACAACCTCAAAAGATGTGATGAATTCCTCACACAACCCTTTAGATACAGGGCCTGCTTCAGAGGAAGGGATCTCCTCATGGCTTGATTGGTACCTGCATGCCATGGTGTGATTCAAACATGCATTTGCATTTGCTGACTCTCCATCTGGCATTATTCCACTTTTGCTGTCAGTCACACATTGTCGAGAATGGCAAAGCAACAGACTACACATGTGGACAATGAAGTGAACAACAAGTGTAAAGAGGCAAGACCAGGCAAATGCCATGATGCAAAGCCCATCTAACATGTACATCTCCAATATAACCTTGTCGTCTCATCTCAACAAAACATCAGTGAAGCCACCATTCTCTTTTGTTCATTCATGAGTGATAGCCTGCAACACTAGAGCATCTTCAGGCAGCAAAACAACCGTTGCACAACCAACAAACTCCTGACAGTGGTAGACAGTACCATTTTCAATCCACCTCAAGATTTGAATCCAGACCATGACTTTAAACTTTGAATTCCAAATCAATGGTTTCCAATGTTTCAACTTTACTTGCCTAGAAGAAGGTGAACTAGTGTTTAAAAAAAAGGCTGCAAAAACTAGTGTCGAAAAACTAGGCTGGAAAAGCTTACATGATTGAATGTCTCTGAATACCGGGAAAAACAACTGAACAGAGCTGCCATAAAGGCCTACAATCAACATACTGAAAATCATGTCTTTTTTGAAATGTGATACAAGAGTTTGTCAGAAGATTTATGTCACTAGATGCAAATCCATCACAAAGGTGTGCTATCTTGGGTCTTCAATACCAGAGCCATCATCCTCCGCTGCTGCTGCTGCTGCTGCAGTCTTGGGTCTTCTATACCAGAGTCTTCTTCCCTCCCCCACACACCGCTTCTAACTCCCTATACACACAATTTGCTTCTGTCTCCTCTATCTGGCATTCTGCAAATTTCACCTCATGACTGCTTGACTCTTTCTTTTTTCCATGGAGCAAAACCCACCCTTCACAAGGGGTGGGTATTTCTTCAATTTGTTCATACTTCTTGAGTCCTTGAATCTTTGCTTTGTTAGGGTGAGGTTCACCGGTACCAAGTCAAAAATCGCCTGCCACCCTCTCATGAAATACTCACTTGGATAAAAAAAATCCCAAACCCCATCCTTGCAATCTACTTCTATCTCTATTCCTTTTCCTATCTCTCTGTGTCTCTCTCTCCCCTCAACTCTTTCCCAAACTTTTTCTGCTCTGACAACAACAGTTGGGTCCAGTTCAGCAGCAAATCTGGATTTGGAGCTCACTAGATCCTTATGTGTGGTAGGTAGGTAGGTAGGTAGTGTGGGATCCATCCTTGATTCATTATCACTTGGTAACAACACACTCTTTTATGGTTTGCGGCAGACCAAGAGGTGCATAGGGCTGAAGATGCCAGTCTCACCACCCCGGGTTAGATGCAATGCAGTCTTGAACAACATTTCATGCACGTCTACAACACCTTGGGGTGCAATGCCTAGAAAAGACAAAAGAGCAATCACTACGTGGTTGCGGTAATAAGCCAGTCTACCCATCTTCAGCCTCTTCCACCAGGGATGAGCAGGGGCCAATGCTAAGTCTCTGTCCTCCAGCACTTCAAATCCGGCTGCCTTGGCAATCTCTCCCACTTCCTTGTAACTCCGTAACCCGGGAAGAGCATCGCCGTGCTCAATGCCATGTATGATTTCCACATGCTCGGGATTGTCAGCCCTAAACTTGGGAGTCGTCACCCACTCGTAGGTCACGTACAGATGCCCCGGTTTCAGCACCCGGAATACCTCGGCGTACACGTCCCGCAGCACAGGCGCATGGCAAGTGGCTTCGATGGAGTAAGCGCCATCGAAGCTATTGTCTTCGAAGGGCATGTGCATGAAGTTGCCGCACACGACTTCGCAGAGATAATCTAGTCCCGCCTTCTTGTTATGGCTTCGCGCGCGAGCCACCTGATAATCATTGATGGTGATTCCAGTGACATGCGACTGCGAGTGCGCAGCAATTGCACGCATGGGTCCACCCACCCCACACCCGACGTCCACCACCCGCTGTCCCGGTTTCAGCTGCAAAAGGTCCGCCACCATCTCCTCGTGCAACCGTGTCTCATCCCGGTGCGACTTCCCGGGCACGGCCGGCGAGAAATGGAAGCTCTGTCCCCAACCCCATTCGTAAATATCAGTCACCAAGTTGTAGAAAGTATCCACCAGCTTAGGCACATTCCCAGGAGTCTCGATCTGTTTCGGCTTCTCGAAGAACGCCGCGTACGTGTGATAGTGCGACTTCACTTGCTCCCGCGTCAGACTCCCACCACCAAGCTCCACTGCACGCTTCCCTCTCTGTTCCGCCGCTCCCGCAATGCATAGAGCGTAGTAAGCCCCGACGGCTATCAAGCCTGCAAGACCCACCATGGCCCATCCGACCACACTCCCGCCTTCCATTCCTTCCGCACCCCAGTCCTGCTCACCCCACTCTCCTCAACCGTCCACCCTTCTTTTTCCTCCTGCTCCTTCCCTCCGTGCAGAGCTCTACTAACGCAGTCCCACACGCATGATTCTGCTCCGCCACCAACTACGCGGACACAATAGCCTGTCGCCAGGCATTCACGCTCCAAAGTTCTCGAACGCCACCACGAAGAGAGAGAGAGCAGCAGCAGCATCGACGACGCCAGCAAGAGAGCGGCGCGCGTGCAAGGAGGCAGAAGAATGGCAGGGCGGCAGTCCTACGACCAACCCTAGTATCTATGTTCAAACTAGGCTAGGCCCTGAAGGACGCTAAGTGCTCGGCGCAGCGCCCATGACGCCATTGTCCCCCATGTACCATCCACATATCCATGGATGCATTTACCATGTAGCCATGTTATGCATTACCATGGATGAAGCAGCCATGGGTCCATGGTGCATTACTGCATAGCTATATCATGCATTATCATGGATGCATTTTCCATGGATGCATTAGCCCAGTAGCCATTGATACATTTGCTATGTAGCCATGGATGCATTAGCCCTGTAGCCATGGATACATTAGCCCAGTAGCCATTGATACATTTGCAATGTAGCCATGGATGCATTAGCCCTATAGCCATGGATACATTTGCTATGTAATCATGGATGCATTAGCATGTAACCATGTCCAACTAATATTTTGTGTGGGTATAATTTTTAGTGTAATATACCTCAACATTATTTCAACAACAAGTCGTAAATGCATCGTTCATTTCAAGGCGGCTTGGCACAGGTTTCCACGCACAAGCAACACAAGTTCTGAAATAAACCAACATAGAAACATGCCATGTTTCCATGACAACCCAACGTTTGTTTCAGCCGGTTGGAAATCGCACGCCATGAAACATGAACCTCAAAACTTGAACCTTGAAACTTACCACCCACAAGTAGCCCAACATGCATTTCGATGCTCAAGTAGCCCAAGCCCTCGAAACATATCCCCACCAAAACATGTAACATTTCAAGAGCTATGTTTTGACCCCATGCACCCATCTTCCATGTTCCCCCCTACAATCCCATCCATGCCCCATGACCCATCCATGAAGCTTTAGACCTTTTTCAACTTCACATTATCATTGTGTATTTTTTCACCAAACTTTGATGTCTTCATCACCGCTCCCCCACTAGATATTTACTTAGGGTTTTGATAACAAAAAGAGCTCATGGTGACACTAGGGAAGCTCTATCTTTTCACGCACATTAGATTGTTCATCATGTTCTTATTTGCAACTTTCTTCACTTTCATTTTTCCTTTCAAAGCACAACAATGTTGTGCATGAATAGTTTTAGGAACCAATAGCATGTCTTGTTTCACCCTATTGAAACTTCTTGATGTTTGCAAGTGGATATTGGTTTTTATATTGTTTCTAATAATTAACACATGTTGTGTCAAAGGTTGAAAAATTGCACACCAAATATTTCCTCACAAAGAGGACAAGTTTACCACTTTTATCGTGTTCATTTCTTGCATTGTTTCTTTGGGTTTGCGTTGTTCTGTTCTTTGTCATTGTCTTCTTGTTCTCTACTTGTTCATTTCCCACTTGTTGTTTGGGTTTCCGATTTTTTTGCAACAATCCACTTTTATCATGTTCATTTCTCGTGTTGTTGGGTTTGCATTGTCTTCTTGTTTGTTGTTGTCTTCTTATTGTCTATTTGTTCATTTCCTTCCTGGTTGTTTGGGTTTCTGATTTTTTGTGTTTCTTTAAACATTTTTTTGCAACAATGAAGTTGTTTCTTGAGTATGGATACTAGGTTATAATCTTGTAGTGCTTCTCCCACAACTTTTAGGTGTTCCTAAATAATGTTTTGGAGTTTTCCATATGTTACTTGTGAACATCCAAGTGCATTGGAAGCAATCTCGCAAAAATGTAAGTTGCAACATTCCTAAACAAGGGAAGTATGGGTTCCCTTCTTGTTTCCAGTTAAGTGAGGTGATTCGACAAAATGTAACATTCAAATCATGACCAACTACAATAGAAACATGTTCTAATTACATGTTTCAACATGTTTGTAGGTTTTAAATTTTTGTACACATGTTTCGACTATCCAATGAATGGTAATTTTCAAATTCCATTTGGTTTAGGGTTTAACCCATGTTTCAACATCTTTAAAGATTTTCTATTTTTGTACACAAATTTTGACTATCTAGTTGAATGGTAATTTTCAAATACCATTTGTTTCAAGTTTTAACCCATGTTTTTAACTAGCTTTTTGTACATAGATTTGTTATGTTTTTTGTTTTAATCCTATAAACTCTATAAGAAAAACTCTATAGTGATTAACAGAAGGTAGGTGGATGTTTGAAAGAAATGTTATGGTCTATCTGATACATTGCTTTCAAACATCCAACTGCTATCTGTTGACCATTATTTTATATATGTTTTTGGTGAACAAAGCCTTGTTATCCTATTGTAGTGTTCTTCCCCCAACGCTTGGGTGTTCTTGGAGAATTTGAAGGTTAACATCAACTTACCCTCGAACATCCAAGAGCATTGGGTGATGTTTTACAACAAGGTTACATTGGTGGCTCTATTGTATTGATTCAAAAAGTCATCTAGAACATACTCTTAGAATATGAAAAAAAAATTAATAAACATGTTTTGAAACCTCTGAAACATGGTAAATTTTTTATCAAAACCATATGAACCATGTCTCACGAAGCTTGAGAAGTAACAAAAAGATCAGAGTATTGGAAACATAAAAGAAAAAATTGTAGAAACTTGTTATACAAAGTTGAAAAAGGAAATAATGCCATAAACATGACATGATATAAAATATGTTTTTCGGAGGAACATAAATAGGAAAAACTAATATAAATTTATAAGAAACATGATAAAAACATGAAAGAAACATATTTTTTGAAACTTTAGGAATATCAAAACTTAGAAACCCTCGAAACATGACACAAAACATGATAGAAATAGAAACCTTGTTGTCGAAACCATGTTAGGATCATGCTTATGTACAATGTTCTTCCAAGTAGTTTTAAAACATCACCTCTTGGAACAAGCGGGTGCTTGTTACCCATATTGTGAAGACATCTCTTACAATTGATGGGACATATTACGATCTAGACCTTGGGTTTGCAAAACATCCTACAAAACATAAATTCCGAAACTTAAATTGATGTTAGGAACGTATGACACATTATAGAAATAAAGAGGCTTCTTTCTTACTCTATGATAAATGTTTTATTCTAATTATTGGTCAATAATTGTATATGATAGGTGTAATGTTGATTTGAGAGAAACATGATAGAAACATAAAATTGACCCAAGATAATGATCAAGTATATAAAAGATGTAATGTTGTTTTAAAAGAACTTCATGAACATTTTTTTTTAATTTTGTGATGAATGTGTCATTCTAATGAGCATTAATTAATTCATACATTGAATATTCATAATGTTCTTCAACCACCACATTTTGGAACAAACCGTTGATCACTACTAACATTCTAGAAGTATATCTTACAATTGATGGAATTTTGTATTTTATGGATTACATGTTTAGAAAATATCCTCCGAAACATGATAAAAACATGTTTATCGAAACTAAAACTAGTTCTAAGAACCTATGAAACATGATAGAAACATAGAAATTGACCCAAAACAATGATCAAGTATATAGTAGATTTAATTTTGTTCTAAAAGACATTACATGATGATTAACTTGGTTTTTTTCCTATTTTATTATAACGAATGGTCAATAATACAAACACGAAATATTAATAGTGTTCTTCAACCACACCGTTTAGTAATAGGCCTTTGTTCACTACTAACATTGTAGAGGTATATTTTATAATTGATGGAATTTAGCATGTTGTGTACTACATGTTTAGAAAATATCCTCTAAAACATGATAGAAACATGTTTACCAAAATTAAAACTAGTTCTAAGAACCCACACATGATGGAAACATAGAAATTGACCCAAGACAATGATCAAGTATATGGTCGATTTAATGTTGCTTTGAAAGACATTACATCATCACTAGCTTGCTTTTTTTCATGTTTTATTCTAATCAATTATTGATAATACATACACTAAATATCAATAGTGTTCTTCAACCACATTGTTTAATAAACCTTTGCTCGTTGCCAACATTGTAGAGGTATATCTTACAGTTGATGGAATTTAATATGCTATGGACTATGTGTTTGGAAAATACTTTCGAAAACATGATAGAAACATGTTGAAACTAAAACTAGTTCTAGGAGCCTATGAAACACAATAGAAACATAGAAATTGACCCAAGACAATGATCAAGTATACGATAGATTTAATGTTGCTCCAAAAGACATTACATCATGACTATTTTTTTTTTCATGTTTTATTCTAATGAACCATTGATAATATAAACACTGAATATTACTAATATTCTTCGGCCACATCATTTAATAACAAACCCTTGCTCACTACCAACATTGCAGAGGTATATTTTAAAATTGATGGAATTTAGTATGTTGTGGACTACATGTTTGGGAAATACCTTCGGAAACATAATAGAAACATGTTGAAACTAAACTTAGTTTTAAGAACCTACAAACCATGATAGAAACATAGAAATTGACCCAAAACAATGATCATGTATATGGTCGATTTAATGTTGCTCTAAAAGACATTACATCATGATTAGCTTATTCTAATGAACAGTCGATAATATAAACATTGAATATTAATAATGGTTTTTAGGCACCACATTTTGGAACAAATCATTGTTTGGTTCTAATATTGTAGAGGTATTTCTTACAATTAATGGAATTAATTATGTTGTGGACCATGTGTTCGGAAAATACCTTCAAAAACATGATAGAAACATGTTTATCGAAACTAAAATTAGTTCTAAGAACCTACTAAACATGATAGAAACATAGAAATTGACCCAAGATAATGATCGAGGATATGGTCGATTTAACGTTGCTTTGAAAAACATTACATCATGACTAGTTTGTTATTTTCATGTTTTATTAT